>Ga0255768_10000117_pt1 | contig 78137 bp, 77 predicted proteins | sample 071ome_33_FD_179983 | JGI IMG/M metagenome (GOLD analysis project Ga0255768, IMG submission 179983) | Coastal salt marsh microbial communities from the Groves Creek Marsh, Skidaway Island, Georgia - 071412AT metaG (version 2) | ecosystem: Environmental > Aquatic > Marine > Intertidal zone >... | reverse complement strand
TCGTCATCAAACTCACGTTCTTCAGCGTTGAAGTGTGCTTGAAGATCTTCGTCGCCTTCAAGGACCATATCAATGAACTCATCGCTCTCAAGTTCTGCTTGATCTTCAAGACCGCCAGCATCAAAGATAGCGCACCCAATGAAGTTGCAGAACTCGTCCTCATAGGTCAAGGCAAGTTGAACACAAGGATCGACGTGTCCGATCTGCTCAGCGAGATACGCACAGAACTCAATACAAGGTGACCAAGCAGAGTACATTGACAGACTGCTTTCATCACGGTCTGTACAGTATGCCCACTTCGCACCTACAAGTTCGCACATGTTCGTACGATCCATCTCGTCGTAGGAGTCAAAGAAGATGAACCCAAGATGTTTCTCGTGATCGTTAGCAGTGTCATCATTATCCAATCGACCAAGGATTTGATTCCAAACTTCACGACCCTTCTCGTTCAACTCACTCCTAAGACTGAGATATTGACTTACATGATTTGCCATTAGTCTTCCTCCTCCATAAACTCTTGAAGCAAAATATCACTTAAACGATTTTTAGTGAGCGACAGAACTTCTTTAAGTTCTACTTTGTTACACTTCTCTAAGAGAGAATCAATCTGTACAACTTTGCCATCGTTACCAGCAGAAGCAGATCTCCACTTGAACCTATATCCAAACTGACTCTTCATCTCATCGTGTAGATGTTTTTCTAAAGTAGTTTGATCACCGTCAGCAGTATATAGGCAACGAATAAACACATCGTCTTTCGACCAACCTTGCGAACGGATGTACTTACCGCAATTATGGGCAGTGGACTTCAAAGAAGCAACTCGATACTGGCAGTTGCTAGTTTGTCCAATGTAACCCATCTGTTCATGGAGAATCTCATCACCAATGGTTTCGAGATCATCCTTGTGCGCAACCAAATAAACTACGTTGGTTGAAGGTGCGTCGCGCCAAAATGTTTCGGCGAGAATAGTTTTATATGACGGCACTTTGGACAGGGGTGTCCAATCCATAGAATCGTCAATGATGAGTTCTAACATAATATAGTTTCCTTATGAACCAACAATCATTATGCCTGTATTACTGATCAAAAGCAAGTTCAAAAAACTATAGGGAAATCAATCACTTAGGAACTTCTTGACTCCAGCTAGCGATTGATTGATAACCTGATGCATGTCCAGATACTGATAAGTCCCGCATCGACCAATGAATGACATCTTTGGATTGTCCAATACAGTTTTAGCAAGATACTTGCCATAGATCTCGGCATTGTTGCCTTCAATATCTTTGACAGGATAGTATCGCTCCATGTTGTTATCCTTATAGTCACATGGATACTCATAAGTCAAGGTGGTTGCCATATCGTTCTCGCCGTGATTAGGAAAGACTTTCCACTCAGTCACGCGAGTCGGACCATCGTAGGTGGTGAAGTTTGTAGTTGCGGTCTTGTACATCTGCTTCTCGGGCAAAGTCACAGTGTCAAATTTGATACTGCGGTATGGCAACTCACCAAACTCATAATCATAATATTCGTCAATGGGCATGCTATTGAATATGTGATCAACGTCATCTTCCATTTTCTTATCGAAAGGATAATCAAGGACAACTCTAATATTTTCGTGATCAAAGATACGTTCAAACATTGCGGTGTATCCATCCGCTGGCATCTTTTGAAAGTCGTCGTTCGGGAAGTAATATTCGTTGTCGTCATCGCGTACAGGTACACGTTCTAGAATCTTAGGATTCAACTCCTCGATCTCTTTGTCCCACATCTTCTTGGTGTAAGGTCGGAAGAAAGTATCTACAATATTATCTTGACCAATGCGTGCGACAGTATCTTTGTTGGGCGGGAGCACATAGAACTCACCATCAGTGTGCTTGGCGAGAACTTTATGTTTATGTTCAACCCAGTCTGTAAATTGACTCATCCACTCAACGACTCGTTCGTTAGAAGTGTGGAAGATATGCGGACCATACTTATGCACTCGAATGCCGTGCTCATTAATATAGTCGTACGCATTGCCCGCAATATGATCGCGAGCATCAATAACAGTGACTTTGTGACCTGCTTCAGCAAGTTCGCGAGCATACACTGCCCCTGCGAAACCTGCGCCAACTACAAGATAAGTCATGATAGATATTCCTCTATCTGTTCCTTGGTGATTTCTTTGTTCATAGGTTGCGATTCATAGTATGCTTCTTTCTGATCTTTAGCAAGTTTAGTCAACTCAGCATCAGTCATCGACTCTATCTTTGCGCAAGTCAATCCAACATAAGGTTCGCCGAACACTGCTCCTTCCTTATCTTCGCAGATAAGAATCGAACCAACGTCAGCAACCTGTTGAGGTCTTGCTCGCCACCAACCCGATCCAGCATGCCAGTATCCCGCCATGAGGATACCCCACTGATCATTGAACACCGCAACCATATCTTCTTCGGATAACCTGACCTGCTTCTTCTTCGCGGAACCATATTGCTTGATGTCCCAAGTCACACCTTCAGTGACCTTGTTAAACCACTTCTCGGTCTCGCTTTGAATCAACCCTGCAAAGTTAAACACCTTCTGCTTTGGTTCCTCGAACAAGGTGACAGGTGCTTGACGATGTAAGGTGTAGGCGGGAGCAAACCACGAATGAATCTTATCCTGATCCCAGTGAGGGAACAGCATCTTGAAGTCACCACCAAGATGCGCAGGCAGGGTCACAGGGCGATCACCCTTGGTGATGTTCTTCAACCCTTGCTTTAAGTATGGTTTCCACTCCTCGCGAAGTTCCTTCTCGGCAACAACATTGTTGATGTAGTAATCGTTAGTGATTGAATCAAAAATCTTATCAACATTGCCGCGCCAAGTATTAATGTTCTTCGGCGACTGCCAGTCTTCAATCGCAAGATATGCATCGGGTCGTTGACTCAAAGTCCAGAGGGCACCATACATGTATGTGTTGTATGGTGAAATGTGCATCATGAACACCACAACCTTGTCATAGTGCCCCAAGTTTTCACCAGCGGTAACAGGTCTTTGCTCGACTTCCCAACCTAGATCTTCTAAGCACTTGACGAAACTGTAGTGAGCAGTACAGAGTCCAATCTGCGACGACTTGTGAAAGTCAGGAGTACACGCTGCTCGAGTGAACCCTGTTACTAAGATCTTTGCCATTTCTTAACACCTCTCCTGATGCTAGTGTCTTTAATTTCATTAAGAGTATCTTCTAGGAAAGTGTTCCAATCTACTGCTCTTGCTTCCCAATTATAAAACCGATTTACATACTCGCTCGCGTCATTAGTAGTATATAATAATTCTTCTATGTTGTCAACCACTTTTATCATCTCGTTATACAAACGATCTATGTGTAGTTCTTCATTTTCAGTATACTGATACATTTGTGTCCAATTAGCAGCAGTTTCATACATCGCCCCGTTGTTAGAGTGTAGACATACACAACCTGCACTCATTGCCTCCATAAGACTTAGGCACGACAACTCTATCTCATTGGCGGGATGAACAAATACATGCGAATCATTCAGTGCTACTTCTAACAGGTCTCTTTCTACCGTCCCGCGATTAATTATCCTTGGGTTGTTATCTATGATATCAAAAACTTCTTTGAACTCTTGTTCATCTTCTTTCCACCCATACAGATCAACCGTACCATAAACTTCTAAGTGGACGTTGTCATATTTTTTCGTCAACTTATCAAAGGCAGGAAGTAAAACGTGTAATGCTTTCCTAGGATGCACATGATGTATAAATCGAATACCCTCCTGTACAGAAGGTTTGGGGGTAAAAGATCTAATTGGTTCTATGGCATTTAATATCACCTTTATTTTTTCTGAAGGTATCTTGCGTTTCTTAGCAACTTTGTTTAGATGGTAATGACTCATAAAAACGTATCTATGGTAATCTTCCATGTGCATCTTGCTAAACTGTAGCGGATTATGACACCAGTAAATTCTAATCTTATCAGAATGTAACCAATTCTGCGCAGGTGAGTTCGGCGAACACACTATATTGAAATGTTTGAGCAAGTCTTGGTCTACAACTTCCACCAGTTTCTGTGCTAGTTGTTCTGCTCCACCGTTTGAGTTAGGATGAGATTTGTATTTCCCACCAATGATGGCGGTCATACTATATCTTCCAAAGTTTTCTTGGGCGTCATAAACTCAGAAACAAACGGCACCTCTGATACAGGCAAGTCTCCTGGTCTACGATCGCCATACACTATGTCAAACTGCTTTCCATATTTTTCTTGATACGTTTCGAGATACTCTTTTACTGTATGTGACTTTCCTGAACCCAATGGTTCATAGTCAGTCATGGATGCTGGTTCTCTTACCGCTCGGACCAACGCATCAGTAATATCATCAACATGTATGTAGTCACGAACGCAAGTTCCATCTTTCGTGTCATAGTCATCACCGTAGACTGTAAACGTACCAGTCTTTTTCGCCTTCTCGATTCCCAATGGTAATCCTTCTGGGTTAGTCGGCGACCCACCTCCTACGTTGTAGAAGCGAAAGATGGTATACTCTTTGCATGTATCCTTGATAATCTGCTCGCACATAACCTTAGAGTGACCATAAGGTGAGTCAGGATGAAAGGCAGCACCAGTAGAAGCAAAAACCATTTTAGCATTTGGAAATGCTCTCATCACGTTTATAGTGCCGCCCACATTGGTACTATAATACTTTAAAGGGTCGCGAACACTTTCCCCGACTCTAACCAATGCTGCTAAATGAACAACGCAGGTCACTGTTCGATTAGAATTCATCCTGGGATATTTTATATCCCATTCAGAGACGTCTATTGCTGTTGCATTAGGTAACTTCTCAGCGAGCACTTTGCCGATATAACCTTTAGCACCAGTAATTACTACTTCAGGTGTTCTCACAGACTCGCTTCCTCAGGTCGCTAGAACTAAATCGGTGATCACGTTTATTAAAGTGTAGATCAATGTCGCGTTTACGACAGATATCCTTACCAGTAAAATCTTTATCCCGATATTCTTCGCCGAGGATACGCACGTTGATATGATACATCGCTAGGATATCTTCTAGGTCTGCTTCAGTAGAATATGGAATAATCTCATCAACATAACTTACTGCTTTGAGTTGCGTGTATCTTTCAACAACGGTTTGAATAGGTTGATTCTTGCTAGGACGGTCAAGAGTCGGGTCTACCTGCAATCCACAAATCAAATAATCACATTGGTCTTTGGCATCACGAAGCATCTGCACATGACCAGCATGTAACAGATCAAAGGCACTACAAGTAAACCCGACTCTCATCCGAAAAACTCCTCAAGCGTTCCTGCTTGTTGATATGCTTCGGGGTGATATTCCATCACCATAGACTTACCACCCTTCTGCTCAAGGTATTCATACCACTCTGACTCTGACCACATGTTAGGTGATACACCGTTCCAGTATTCGCGCCATAACCTATGATCTTTGTTGAGTCGGCGGTCATCAACGTATTGTTTACGATACGACTCATACTCCCAAGAACCCAACTTATCCATATCCTCGCGGAAGTAATAAACCAGCGACATACGCATCAAGTCATCTTCACCTGAGTCGGGTGCCTCGATAGGAGTGTTACCATGAATCACTCGCATGTTATCGACGAGTAATAGATCTCCTGGTCGAACGTTGATAGCAACGCGAACCTCTGGGCAAACAAGATAACCACCCTTCCAGTTTCGCTTACCATCACTGATCACGGTCAGGTTTGAGAATCCTGGGACGAGCGAACCTTGGTCGCGGTGACACGCCATACGTGCGTTACGATCTTTGGTAGTTGTGTTCACTGTAATCGTAGTGAAGGTTGTATCCTCACCAATCAAGAAACGATTGTCCAATCTATCGGCAAATACTTTCTGCCTTCCATACCGAACAGGTAGTAACTCGGCAAAAGTCTTGTCAAGTTTACGAGCGAACGGATATGACTTCTCAAACTTCTCGCGATTGTGGTCAACATATGAAGTCGCACGACCATACGGGATACGTGGGTATCGACCATAGAACCCAGCGATACCTGACCAGATAGCAGTGGCGTAGGAAGTATCAGAGATGCACTCCTCGCGGATACGTTTGGCATATATGGATGCTGCATGAATATCTGGACTGTATCCAAGACCCTTGGTTAATTCGGCGAGTCGGCGCATACACTCAGGGAAAAAGTTTTCATAAGTGCCGAACTCTTTCTCGACAGCAGTAGTCAACCAAACCTCGCCTCTTCCATTTGCTCCCAGCGTACTTCGAGCAAACTCTTGGATAGGGTCAGACCCATCAACATTTGCTGGTTGACCTTTGGCGTACCAATCCAAGACTTTGCTTTGAAAAGTAGTGACCCACTCACGATTGTACGACTTACCTTCTCGAGGACCAGCTGCTAGACCACGATTGTTAGATTCAACCGCTGCGTCAAACAAACCTTCAAGGGCACCGTCCTGTTCTTCTTGAGTGAATACACCCTTGCGGAACTTAAACGCAATGCGGTCCTCGTTTAGAGTATCGTCTGTCAATGAGTTGCTCGGAAGATAGAGATCTGTATCCCCATCAATCAAGATATCATAATGTTCCTCGTCTACAAACTGACCAAGGACTTTGTCTTCAGACTCTATGAAGTTAGCAATGTATACATCTTGACCTTCGTCACCGATGAACTTTTGCCACGAGTAATTTCCAATAGTAATTTTATCCATAGTTCCTATTCTACTACAGTTTTGACAGAATGTCAAGAGTTTTTTCTCTGCTCTCTGAGAGTCAGGTTTACTTGCCTTCTACGCAGGTAATCATTGCGCATGTATTCATCCGCGTTATCAGCATGCATGCCGTTCAAATCTACATAATGAATGAATGCTTGGTACACTATACCGTCTGGATTGGCGTCTCTCCAGTGTTCCACTTCGCAACCAGCATACAAGATAGCATCTCCTACCTCAGGAGCGTATGATCCTTGCTTTAGTTCCTGAGAAGATTTTCTGGGAGACCAATGAAATTTCCAAGGAGAACCTTCGTTTCGTAAACAAACGGTGGCACTGACTTGACAAGATGGTCTGTCAGTATGGCGGTTCAATACTTCTCCAACGGAATATATCCTACAATAGTCGTAAGTTGGACCAAGTCTCAATCCAGTATGTTCTTCCATTTTTTCTAGACTATCTTCTAACAAATCCCAATTTGCCCCATAGTCTGCCCAAGAAGAAGCGCATTGTCCATCATCAAACAGCATGCCTAATTGATTTTGTTCCATACGATCAGCATAGAACTTTGCTTCCTCTTTGCTTATGAAACCTTTTACAATTTTAACTAATTCATTCATGCTGCTATCTTGGAGAAGTTCTTTTCCTTAACAAACTCAATCTTAGAATCAAACTTACCTTCTAGCATATCACCCTTGTGTGATATGATAAACACGTTAGTGTCGTCGCCAAGAGTATGAATAATCTTCATCAAGTTTTCGATACCTGCTTCGTCTAACGATGAGTCGAACGTCTCATCAAGAATCAGGAGATTAGTGCTGATGCTGTTCTTCATCTTAGCAACCTGTCGCCAAGTAAACAGAAGTGCCAAGTCGATACGTTGCTTCTCTCCCTCGGAGAAAGAGTCATAGGTAAACGAATCACGGTGGCGTGATCGTATAGTTTCTTGGAAACTTTCGTTGAGATCAAAGTGAACATAGAAGTCTAGGATAGATAGGTATTGGTTGACCAACTTATTTATCACAGGCAGATACTGCTTGACAATCTTGGTCTTGATACCAGTATCTTTTAGCATCTCTGCTATCACGCTGTTATATGCTGCTTGATCATTCAGTTTGTTTCTTGACTCCATCAAGTCATGATACTCTTTGACCAACGTATCATAGTCGTCGTTTGCTTTGGCAAGGTCAGATTTGTCATCAGAGAGAATATCAAGATCCCATTGCGCGATCTGTATTTCACTGTCGCATTTAGTAATCAGATCATTTAAAGATTGTATCTCGGTTCCCCAACCAAAACTTAAACTCTGCCTGTCTTGGCACTCCTTTAATCGTTCGGTTGCTTTTTCAGTTTGCGCTGCGATTTCAGTAAGACGTGATTGAAACTCTGCTGCTGTTTTCTTTGCCTGTTCGAGTTTCCCTCGTTTGAGTTCTTCGTTGATGTCTTGCTCACAGGTGGGACATGAGGAGTGATCTTCATAAAACTTTGTTTCCTTTACGAGTGCCTTGATTTTAGTTTGTATCTCAGTGTTCGCCTCTCGCAGATCATGAACCTCGTTAGTCGCCGCCAAGTTTTCTTCCTGTAACCCTTCGTTGTTAGCAAGGACTTTTACATTTAGGGCAGCGATAGCGGCGAAGTGTTCTTCTTTCTCATCCTTGTAACGCTGGATGAGTTCTTCTTTTTCCTGCTTGGCGTCATGATTGAGTTTAGAAATATCACGAATGTATTTCTTTTGCGCTTCAGTCTTAGTTTCGTTAATCTCAATGTCATGATATGCTTGATTAATCTTTTCCTTTAAGACTGAGTTGCGTTCTTTCAGCAACGCATTCATCTTAGAGAACACGCCAATATCAAGTAGATCTTCGATCACTTCCCTACGATTGAACGCTGACAGTTGCATGAATGGAATGAAGGAAGAAGAACCAAGCACCACGACCTGATGAAAAGTCTTGTGTGTCAACTTCAAGATGTTTTGCTCTAGGACTTTTTGATACTCTTTGTTATGTGAGTTTTGATTCAATAAGGTGCCGTCAACATAGATCTCAAACTTTCCTGGTTTCAATCCACGAAACACTCGATAGTTCTTGGACCCAATAGTAAACTCGACTTCTACCTCACACTTCTTATCGTTGATCGAGTTGACCAGTTGTGGTTTGTTAATATTACGATGTGCCTTACCGAACAAGGCAAACGAGATAGCATCAAGCATAGTTGACTTGCCCGAACCGTTCTGTCCAATGACGAGAGTATGCTTGCTGTTGTTTAATTTAATATCTGTCCAGTTGTTACCTGTGGACAAAAAGTTTTTATATCTTACTGCTGTGAAATTAATCATGCTGTTGCTTCAACTGTTGTGGTCTCAAATAATCTTACTGGGAAATTTTCTTGGATATTTTTAAACTCATCGATCCTACTGCGATCCCACTTCACTACCTTAACATCAGTGAATCCAATATTTTCCAGAGTCTGTATCATTTCTTGTTTTGGCCAGAGATACTTATGTTCTCCGTTCTGTTCTAGCAAATGTAGGGCAACATTCTCTTGTTTGCTTTTATTTGGATCTGGGTCATCCGCCCAAGAGTTGATATGTTTAGTTCTTTCGTCATTCCAGATAAACATGTATTGCTTTACATATGGGTGGTTGTTTAACTTGCCTTCATTTTCTTCACAAGTCAACCACTCAATATGGTCGTATGCTGGCCAAGCGATACGAATGGTTCCTCCTGGTTTCAGTATGCGTTTACAATCTTTGAGGTGCCTTATACCTTCGTGTTTGTGTAGGTGTTCTATAAAATGTTCAGAAAAGATACCGTCATAGGTGTCAGATATAAATGGCATAGGGAAAGTACAGTCATGGATGATACCTGCTTCTAATCCTATATTGTCCCAACCCTTTCTTGTTACCTTTGCGCCAATCTCTAGCAGTCTCATACAGGGAACTTCTCTATCAGTTCGTAAAACCCTCCGATGTACTTTCCGTCCACATACACCTGAGGAAATTCTTTAGTAAAGTCCACCTTGCTCCTATCGACTTTTCCCATTGACAGATCCTTCAAAGTAAAATTTAAAACATCATATTGTATTCCCTTTACCAATCGGCAATGTAATACACACCTCGCACCCCATCCGCATTCTTCAGGTGCAACTATTTTGATCTGGCGTTTCTTCATGATATCTCTAGAGTCTGCGCTTCAGTCATAAGTTCGCCCATCTCTTTCTTGATCCGATCCTTATCTAAAATAGTTTCTACATTATCAACATACTGGGATAATAGAGTAGATGTATCCTCGACTTCAAGTCCTTCGTCGCTGACTGATTCACCAGTAAACTCATTAAAATCTTCTTGGATTTTTAGATCATAGATGTCGCGTTGCTGAATCCTGTCAATGAAACGATCGAACATAAACCCATCAGTCTTGTTGATAACAACAACCTTGACGAACCTTTTATCAAGGATAGACAGATCCATTTCATTATAGTCCTCGTTCTCATCATCATAACGGATGCGATGAAATAGAGTCAGAGGATTGCGGATAGGTGTTAGTTCACGAGTATCAGTATCAAACACATGAAAGAACTTATCATCGTGAGCATCATTCCAGAAAAACTCCATCTGCGAACCAAGGTAATGTATGTTGCCTTGGTTAGACTTACAGTGATAATGACCAGAGAGTACCAACTCAAACCTGCGTAGGTTATCAGCAGACATACCATGAGTACAAGGTACACCACGAAGCATATCAAATCCGTTCAACTCAAAGTGCCCTGCAACAACATCTGCCTTACAGTTTACAAGAAACTCGTTTGTATCTTCTTCGTTATCCTGACAGATCCAAGGCACCAAAGCAAACTTCAACCCATCATAGTCCAAGACTTTTGCTTGATGAACAATGTTGACCTCGTTCATGTAATGACCGAGCAGTTCTTTTAATGAGTTTAGTTCGTTAGTGTTCTTGTAGTATGTGTCATGATTGCCAGGAATAATATCCATGGTAATCTTATCTTTACGCAATCTCTCAAGGAACACTTTACGATTACTGTTAAGTGCCTTGAAGTTTATAAAGCGACGGTGCTCATAATAATCACCAAGGTGTACGATATGCTTGATATCATTTTCTTCTAGATACGGAAAGAACACTTCATTATAGAAGCGTTCTTGATAATCAATAAAAATATCTGAAGAGTTCCTGATACCGCAATGGGTATCGTTTAGTATGGCAAACTTCAAAACTATTCCTCTAGGAAGTCAGAAAGATCAGAGTCGACTGAGTAAGACCTTCTCTTATGCGAGACGTTCTTTTGTTTGTAATCATTAACTGCTTTATCTTTTTCCTTGACGTCATCAATACGGCGACGAAGGTTGTCGACGAAAGATTGAACTGCTTTTGCTACTTGCGGATCTTCATCGGCATCAATCATAAATTCTTCAATGCCAGATTCAGCAAGAAACTTTAGTTTGACGTCTTGTTGCTTCTTCTCTTTTTTGATACGACGAATGAAAGCAAACCAACATATTTGAGTAAAGTATCCAAACGCATTGGGTTTGCCCTTACGAGTTGCTGCTTCGATGTTGTAGTTGCCGATGGCATTCAAACAGTTTTCTACGGCGTCCATCACCATCTCTTCGCGATAAGTGTAGCGAACAAAGTTAGACTTGTGCGACAAACCCTCAGAGATCTTTAAGAAGCATCGAGCGATATAGTCAGTTACGATAGGGTCGTCTTGACCTTTCTCTCTTGCTTCCCTTACAGTTTTGACATAGTCTACAACTGCTTGGGAGAACTCCTTGTTGTTTACATAATGCGGTCGTTCGCTAGGTTTCATAATAACTCCAAAATTACAACTAGATTATATTGTACCTTAATCTGAATCAAATGTCAATGCTTTGGTTTAAAAGTAACGACATTGCCTTTGCCGTTCACAGACTCGGGTCTCTCGTCATTACCGAACGCTTCTTGTATCGTTTGACAAGAGGAAATATATTGTTCAATCAAGGAGTCGGACGGTGTAGATAAGGAAACAATTGATATTGGATTCAAAGCACAAGACGATTCTAGGTCGTCAGTATATTTTAAGAAAGGTCTCATGACATAGTATTGTTTGCCTTCTACTATGTCTAATGCTTCATAGTCCTCATCCATTAGTTCTTCAACAAACACAGCATGATCAATTAGGTAATGGTGTTCATCGCTTTCTAGTATTTGTGCTATGATCCAATCACCAGTGACTAGGAAGAACTGCCCCAAAGATGCTTTGTTAATTTTCATATATGTACCTTATGAAGTTCATAATCAAACTTTTCTCTATTGTATATCTTTATGCGTTCACCTGAGTGGTTTAAGGTGAAATTCTTTTTCGACTGCCACTGTAAGTCATCACAGAGGTCGTAGAGTTTGGTATCTTGCCCGTTGTCTGCTTTTCTAAGTCCCCTACCGATTGACTGTAATACTTTGACTTGCGACTTAGAAGGAGAAGCGAATATGATATTGTGAAGATTACGAATATTAATACCAGTAGAAAAGGTGCCAAGACTAGCCACGATAATTGCATTTTCGGATCCCTCTACGATTCCTCGAATCGCTTCTCTGTCTGTAACATCAGTACCGCCATGTACATAAAAGACCTTGTCGTTCTGCTCTTTTATCATCTTATACAATATTTCACCATGCTTTTCTACAAACTGATACAGCACCAGAGTATTACCCTTTTGCGTCAGTGCTAGATTGCGTATCAGTTTGTTTCTAGGTTCATGTCCAACTAGGAAATCAACTTCCTCTTGATAAGTTCGCCCTACATTAATTCTACGGAATTCTTTTGGATAGTCAAGAACTAATACATCTATTTTTAGTTTCGCCAGTGTACCCTTATCCTGTAAGTCTCGGGTAAACGTCACTCGCTTTGTCGGACCAAACAATCCTTCTAGCACAAGTTTGTTTACCTGCGTACCATCAAGTGTACCTGTGGTGCCAAACCTATAGTCTGCTTCAATACATTTGTTCATCAAGGTGGTTAGTGACTTTGCCTTGAACAAGTGGCACTCGTCACCAAACACGCACCCAAACTGTTCGAACCATTCCTTGCCTAGTCTGTAAACTGACTGCCAAGTTGTTACAATGATCCTCTTATCAGTCTTTTTGTCTTTACCCGAATAAATCCTATGGACTTCATCTACATCGAATCCATAGTCCTCAAAGTCTTTGTACATCTGCTCAACCAACGATGTAGTCGGAACCACTATCAGTACCGACTTCTCGTGTTGATTAAGATACCAGCGCATCAAGTTGTAGATTATAAACGACTTACCAGAACCTGTAGGCGAAAGCAAGAGGCAGCGTTTGCGTTCTATACCATGCACTATAGCATCATACTGATAATCTCGAGGAGCGAAAGGCATGTTCCAAATTGCTTGCGAAGAAACCAACTTCTGGTGATCGACCTTGTTAGTTGCGTTGGGAAGACCATACGGACTATCTTTTAACTGTATGTGATAGTGACGGTCTGCTGCGAACCTACAAAGTTTTGCATACAATCCAACGTTGAGTTCGCAGGTCAATGAGTTGAACAAACGGATCTTGCCATCCCATTGCCTGCGTCGAACCGCTGGCATAAACTTAGCACCAGGAACATTGAACGAGAAATACTCACTCAGTTCGTGACGGACACCTGCATCACACAGGACTGCCATCATTGAGTGGTTCTGCATTTGTAACGTCAGGGTCGCCATGCTTTTCTTTGTAATCTTTTATTGCTGTCTTAATCGCATCTTCCGCTAGTACTGAACAATGTATCTTTACAGGCGGGAGTGATAGTTCTTCAGCAATTTGTCGATTACTGATTTCTCCTGCTTCGTCAAGGGACTTTCCTCGAACCCACTCGGTGAGTAGCGATGAAGAAGCAATAGCACTGCCACATCCGAAAGTTTTGAATCGAGCGTCTTCAATAATTCCGTCGGACGATACTTTGATTTGCAACCGCATGACGTCTCCGCACGCTGGAGCACCGACCATGCCTGTTCCGACATTTTCTTCGCTGTCGGCGAACTTACCAACGTTCCTAGGATTTTCATAGTGGTCAAGCACCTTCTCGCTGTATGCCATAAATTTCCTCCCTGAACGCAGGGTCTTTACCGAAGTTAGCAGCTGCGTTCGCTTTTGCTTTTGCTAAAACGATAGGCGAGTTTGGTTTACGTTTATCGCGATAAGAACCATGCGAACTTTTCTTCGCCCTCTTTCTAATCTTGATATTGGTTTTCATTGTCTTCGCCATAACGTCTCCACACTCCATCTGTTGTTAGTTTAAAACATGCTATAAAAAAATCGGGACGAGTATTTTCAGTCCACTCTTCTGGGGCGATCATACTCATAACATCCTGCCCCTTGTTGTTGTACAGATAATACTTCTTGCCGATGATAGGTGTTACTCCTATCGCTGCGTTTTCTACGCGAGTTGTATCCTGTACTAGTTCTACAAGAGCATCGTACTCCTCTTGTAGTTTTTCTATCCTGCCTTCTATATATTGGTTTCCCTTCAGTGGGTTACCATGATCAACAATAGCAGGGAAAGAAGGTGTCGTACCATAAGCGAGCAGAGATTTTTTATCCCCCTGACTCAAACCTTCGCACCTCTATGATATTACGAATATGTTGATGCCGCCACTTGATACCTTCTACCATCTCCTTTAATGCATCAACCATTGCTTTGTAGTAAGCAATCTTTTGTTCTGACTTCTGTATCTCAGCGTCACTGTCATAGTAATAATTCATATCACCTTTCATTACCTTTAGACCGTCGAACGGATCGTGCTTCCAACCAAGTTCAACGATCTCTTCTTGCGACATCTTACCGTTGTACCAGAGAAACTTGTTCTTCAGCAAGACTTGCTGATCCGACTCTGCTTTCTTAAGTAAGAGTTTTGCTTGAGTAAGATACCCAAGATACTTCGCGTGAAGTTTGGGTGTCTCTCTAGAACATTCATCTAACTTATGAGATATCTCACAATCTTGCGACCACTGCGCAAGTACATCATCTAAATTCATATTTACACTATTTCGAAATAACTAAACCTGAAACTTGCTGGGAAGGTAACATACTCTACACCTTGGTTCTGTGCCTCAAACCGAATGTCTCCAACCGCCACTGGTATACAATCAATATATCGTATGGTCTTATTTTTCTGATTAGAACTTGTCAAGGCAGTAATAGAGATATCTGCATAAGTCGGTTGGGTACTAGTGTCCCCACCAAAAGAATCTCTTTTCTGAATTTGATCAAGGTTGACTAATCTAAGCATCCAGTTGTAAACTTCTAGATACGAGTTAAAGTCTTCATCGAGTAAGACATCCATAGTCAGTTCACCATATTGCATCTGGTTTCCTGGCATAGGAACACTTTGTATGCGTTGGTACGGTGTCTCGGTAGCAGGGTTTGCTGCACCAGGATGATTGATAGACTGGACAAAGAACGTCAGATTAGAGAAGTTCTGACGATCAATGACAACCCTGAACCCAGTGGGTTGGAACAGGTTGATATTAGATGTAAGGTTGTCGGACATGTATACTTTCCTATAGAATAGGTCTATTGTATACTATTTAGTCCCAAAAAGCAAGCAATAAAAATGCCCCTTTCGGGGCATCATTTTATTCAGAAGGGCAAGCAGTGCCATCCTCTGAAGCATCATACTTCTCGTCACCACAACCATATTTGTTATCGTTGTTGGTGTCGCATCCACGTTGCCAGTACTGCATTGTGAAAGTATAACCTTCACTCCAAGGAGTGTATGCTTTACACCACTCGTGACTACCAAATGCTTCACCGTCTACACCAGTGTCTGGTGGGACGTAATCTACTTTTTCGGTCGGTACGATTTTTTCATATCGCATCGTTTTACCGTTATTGTAGACGGAACGTCTCCACAACTCAGAACGCTTAGAAACGAAAACGTACTCGTCGTCAGCAACCGTATAAACGTCACCGTTGTCGTAGGTGATAGTATGAGCGTGTGCCAAGATGGGCAGGCACAAAAAGAACAGAATAATATTTTTCATATCATCTCCAATAGTTTCGAAACATATTGCAACTTGCATTGCAGTATTATATAGTAATCATAAAAAAAGGGGGACCGAAGTCCCCCCATACAAATACCGATTTTTATTATTATTATTCGGTGAACCGTATCTTAGGCAGAAACCATCAGGTTGTCTACACGGAAGATGCGGTAGTACTGGTTGCTCTTAGCAGCAGCAAGACCATCAGAAGGCGTACCGCCAACGAATGGGTTAGATACCATGCCATAACGAGTCTTGAACCCGATACGTGGCTGGAAGTCATTCTCGCCTACAGCGCGAACCATTTGCAGTGGTACATATGGGCAGTAGAATACACCTGCGTCATATGGGTTAGTGCCCTTGTAACCAACAGTTACATAGTCAGCAACCGCATATGGGTCGATGTAGATGCGCATACGTCCGTTCAGTACACCAGCAAAAGTGTTACCAGTGTCGTCAACTTCCAGAGAAGTGCTCAGAGCAGGAGCGTAGTCAAGCATACCAGAAGCAGCGAGAGCAGTAGCAACATCAGAAGATACGATTGCTACGTTACCCTTACCGCGACGAGTTTCTTTAGCGATAGTGTTTGCTTCGCGATCCAGTTGGACAAGCAGACCCTTGAACTTCTCAACAGACCAACGACCATCAGCGTCCGTAGACAGGTCGAAGATACCGTTGGTAGCAGTGTTAGCAGTCAATGCACCAGTCTTCGCTTGGCTGTTGATAGTACGGATAACTTCGCGGTTAATTTCAGCAAGAATTTCTACTGAAAGAATGTTAGCAAGTTCCGCTTCAGCGTCAAGACCGTGGATTGCTTTCAGGTCTTGTGCCAGTTCGATGGTGTACTCTGCCTTCAGCGCACGTGACTTTGCAGTTACGGTTGCTTTCTCGATGGTGAAACCCATCTCTTGGAAGTCAGAAACGCCGCCAGTGCCCAACGCTTCCGCGTCAGCAGTTGGCATACCGCCACCGATAGAAGGACCAGTACGGTCGTTGTCGATAGAGGAGTCGCCGTTTGAGTCAGTCAATCCGTCAAGACCAGAAGGACCAGCAGTGTGAGTCGTAGAAGAGTCACCAGAATATGGTACAACTGCTTCGTTAAACAGTGCTTCGTCACCAGAAGTGGCGCCAGACTGAGTAGACTTGTAGCGAGACTTCATAGCGAAGATCAAGCCAGTAGGACCAGACATTGGTTGAACACCACAGATGTCGTATGCCATCAGGTTAGGCATAGAACGACGTACGAGTGAGATCAATACTGGGTTCCAGTTGGCAGCGCTTGAAGTATTGTTAGCAGCAGCGGCTTCTTGCAAGAAAGAAGAAGCACCTGCTTCTTGAGCAAATGCTTGCTCTTGGTTTTCGAGGATAGCAGCAGTGACCTTACGTCGGTAAGCGTCTTTGATCTCGCCGCTAGACTCTTCGTTCAGGACTGGTGCCCACTTTTGCACCAGAGATTCGTAGTTCAGATCCATTTCTTAATTCTCCTTATGGGGTAATGGATTACTTGTTAATTTTGCGCATGGCAGACAGGTACTGTTCCATAAAAGGAGAAACTTCTTCAGTGTCAACGTCGCTTTCAGTTTCTTCAGTTATTTCTTCTTCAGTTTCTACTGTCGCTTGTGCAAAGAATGACTCTTTGATAGTAGCAACTTTAGACGCAAACTGCTCGGCGTCATCAAAGTCAACACCTTCTACCAGAGAGTAGAACTTCTCTTTCTGAGTGTCAGCGAGTTCAGATGCTGCTTCGGCAACAATTGCTGCACGCTTCAGACCTTCAACTTCTTCGCTCAGAGAAATCGCATCAGCAGTGGTCTTGTTGAGAGCTTCTTCGAGTTCTTCAACTTGATCTGCTAAATCGTCAACGAGGTCAATCTTGGATTCTGGTACGTCGATGTAAGACTCAGTGAAAAGGTTCTTCAACCCTTCCATGAAGTTCTCAGCAATCTCAGCACGCAGACCAGTTTGGATGGCAACTTTGTTCTCTTCCATCCACTGCTCAACCACGTAGTTCAGGTAGGAATCAACCTTCTCGACCAACTCACCTTTCTGCGCAGCAGTTTCTTCAGCGAGTTTTTCTTCGTAGGTTGCTTCGATTCGCTCTACTTCTTCAGAGAGCTTAGATTTCAATGCTGCTTCAAAGATCACAGCAGTTTTTGCCTTAAACTCATCACTGAGAGTGGCTTCAGACTCGACTAATGCTGCGAGTTCTTCAGAGTGAGTATCTGCTTCCGCAACTACTTCTTCCTCTTCCAACTCGACTTCTTCGCCCATCATCTTACCGTATGCCGCTTGAAGGTCAACCTTCTTCATGGCATTCAACTTGCCGTACATAGCATTAATCATACCTGCTTTGGTCTTTGGCATTGGTTCGCTGTTGCTCTTGTCACCCGTACGAGCAGGTGCTTTAGTCGTTGCGTTCGCTGCCTTATCGGTAGCGGCAATTGACTGTGCTTCAGCGTTTTTCATGTCATGCCCTTTTGCTTCCGCAACTTCCTGCTCATCGCGGAGTTCAATGTTTTGATCTTCCATTGTGTTCTCCTTATTAAAAAGATCTTTTTAAGGATGAGAGGAAATTTTTGTACTCAACGATTTGATCCACGCCACTAATTGGCGGAAGCGCATCGACATGAGCTTCGATTTCAGTCTCTTGTTCCTCACATATCTCTTGAGCAGTAAGTACGCCATTGTTCCAGACCCATTCAACACCTTCCATAATCCCATTAACAAATGCTCCAGGAGCAGATGGATCTTGCACGATGTCAACCGTGCTTAAAACAAAATCGTCCTTAACATACATCGCGCCATTGCGCTGCTCAAGACTACCCATTCCACGAGTTGAGACACCAAGATTAACACCACCTTCGAGAAGACCTTGTACAATCTTACCCATTGGAGTATCAAGTATTGATGCCTTTCCGATAACATCATTGCCTTCGAAGTGAAGGTCAGTGATCTTATGCGAAACTTTGTCGAGGTTGACGGTTGGACCATCAGGATGGTTCAGTTCGCCAACTGCTCTATCTTTTGCGACCTGCTCAGAGACATACTGCTCGACGGCAGACTCCATAATTGGTCTAGGGTACACCCTACCATTACGGTTCTTCTGCTCTGCCTGAGCAAACACACCTTCGATAACATATGACTTCTTGCCGTCTTTCTTTTCTTCGACAAGACACTGTAGTGTGTTGTCATTATATTCAGCAATTAGTTTCATGTTAGTTCCTTGATCGCAGTTTCTATTGATTTTTGTGCGTCCCTTTGACTACGGAACGTATCTAACATATCTCCGTCTATGTAGGCAACGAAACCTTTGGCGGTCTTTTGTATCTCAGTTTTAATTCTGCGATACTTCTTGGACCAGACTACTTCGCCCTTCGCTTTGCGTTGCCTTAGTTCGGAGAACGTAATCATAACATTTATTTATACTTTTTCTTCCTCTGATTCGTCCTCAGACTCCTCATCAGATAAAATATCTTCAATCTCGTCAGCATAGATACCAAGTGGGTCCTCTGGTTCCTCATGCTCTTCCTCAGCAGGGATCTCAGCAACTGGTTCTTCCGGAGAAGGTTCTTCCGTTGACTCAGGTTCTTCAACCTCAGCAACCTCTGGTTCGCCCTCATCTTCCGCTTCTACTTCAGATTCTAGTTCTGCTTCAGTTTCTTCTTCTGAAGGTTCTTCTTCCTCTGCTCCGTTATAAACTGAATTCGCTATACGAATCTGTTCTTGCTCTAGAGCATCGTCGATACGAGATTGTACAATGTCCTTAAAAATTTGACTAGAGGTAAAGGCATCGCCCTTCTCAATAGAGTTTACCAAATCTTCTACGGATACTGTTACTGGTTCTTGAGTCTCATTAGCAACATCACTCATTTCAACTTCAGGTTTCGTTTCCATCATCATCTCCTATATTAGTTGGTACTGGTTCAGAACCTATTTGTTTTTCCATGTCTTCCATTTCTTCATCGGTAAAATGGAAAACATTTTTCATTACCCACTCTTTAGATAGATACTCACCAACATATTGTGATGCTTGATCCATCAGACCCAGTCGCTCACGGAATACTTCAGCATCCTTGAGTTCTGTATAGTGGTTGTCTTTATAGAAATCTACTCGAATACGATTGTGGAATAACTCCATCCAATCGCTGTCGGTAATAATACCTTTTAACACAAGTTGTTGTCGGAGGATACCAATAAACAACTTACTGAACCTTGAGCGAAGTCGAGTTACAAATTTCTGGAATTTAATTTCTTCACGGTTGATTTCAGTAGCACGACCGAGGGAGTATGCTTGCTCCTGCTCCAATCGCGATACTGGTACGTTCAGTGCTTGGTATACCTTGCGTTGGAAATATTTGATGTCATCAATCTCGCCAAGGTTTGAACCACCAGGAAGTGTAGTCACCTCCGTTCCTCTACCACCTTCTCGGCGAGGCAACCAGAAATCGTCAAGCATAGACATATGCTTTCTCGAATCTTTTAGTTCTCCAGTCGCCTGATCGTATACAAGTTTATTTCTATAACGAGTCATCAATGAGTTGACATATTCTTCTGCTTTACCTTTTGGCAAGTTACCTGTGTCAACATAAAAGATTCTTCTCTCAGGTGCACGCGCCAGTCGATAGATTATCAAGGAGTCTTCCATCATACGCAACTGATTGATAGGTCTCAGTGCTTTGTGAAGATGAGAAACTACCTTCGCCTTCGTGTCGTCCAGTACACCTGATGTTACATAACTTACTGAGTCAACGCTGAGTTTGACTGCTTGGTTCGCTGTTGGGTCTACGCCAGCAGGAACACCTTTTTTAGTCTCAAAGTTTTTATCAGAAAACAAATAAAACTCTTCAACCTTGTTTACAACTTTTACACCTGTTGATTTATCTTCTTTCTTCTTGACGTTACGCACCTTACGCATCTTCATAGAGTCGATGTATCTAATCTCTTTGATGCCCAACTTTAGGTTTGCGTTGTCAACAATCAAGTGATGGTACAGTCTACCGTCAATGTACCAACTACGGAAAATATCATGAGCACGCTCATTAAACGTGAGCATGTTCAAGACATTTTGAAATTCTTCTGAAATCTTTTTCTTAATACCTGCGGAAACCTCAACCCGATCAAGGTTGACTTCTACTACGTTTTCATCATCAGGTATTACGATTGCTTCGTTAACGATTTCTTCTACCGCCATATCAACTTCAGGGTGAGTTGCTGCTTGACGATATTTCCGAATTAGGTCTGCCTGATCTTTTACTTGAAGATCGGCATAGATATTCATGTGAGTGCCGTATGCATATGAAGGAGCAGTTACATAACCTGCACCATCATCGTCAGTTGGCGGCACAACTGAAGCAGCAGGAGCTGGTGTTACAGCGTCCTGATCTTTCTTTGCTCGCTTGATCTCAAAACCAAATAATTTAATTCCGTCGCCTTCTGCCATATTTGAAATCTCAGTTGTGGGGTAAAAGGGGGAGCGAACTCCCCCTGCTTTACTTTACTTAGTCGCGATTAATTATCCTAGGATCGCGGCATTAGTCCAGTAGTCGTACTCGAGAGTAACAGTGAATGTTTCAATCTCACCGACCTGAGCAAAGTCAAGATCGACAGCAGAAACGTTCGTTGGGAAAGCATTCACCAAAGTGTACTTTCCTTGAGAACTTGGGTTGCCCAATTGATCCAACTGGGTTACTTCCATTTCTGCAACATAAGATGAAGTGTCATTCGCTTGTTGACCTTCGTTGCCTTCGTGGGTGTTCATACCACTAGACCAACGCTCGAATGCACCACGGAGTTCGTGGTCTACGTCGTTATAAACAGTGATCGTCCATGGTTCGAAAGATCGGTCACCTGCTAACTTGATGATACGTCCTCGGAATGGTACTTCTACCAGACCGACAGTGCTCGCTGGCAACTGTGCGGAACGAACCATAAAGGAAGCAAGTTCATTGTCTCCACCAGCATATCCTGGGAAGTTGACCTTGACCTCGAACATATTAGCACGAGCACCACCTTTGGCGAACTTACCACGAAAATCGTCTACATTAAGAACTGCCATTTTAGAATCTCCTTATTGTAGTTTCGGGTTAGAATTGAATGCCAGAGCTAACGATCTCTTCAAAGTTCGCACCAGTACGAGTAGCGACAAAGTTCAACGTAATGAAGTTGATGCTACGTGCTGGTTTGATGAAGAGAGTCGCAATGAATTCATTGCGGTCGATAACTTCAGGGGTGTTGTTTCTCTCGTCACACTGTACGAAGAAGTCCTGAATACCACGTCGCGCCTTGATCTCTCGTAAGAGTGGGTTGACGATAGCAACAAATTCAGCACGAGTAAACTCGTCGTTGAATTCGAACAGGAAGTTTCGTGAAGCGACAGAGACCGCTTTCTCAAGAGCAAGGAATAACCTTCGAACATTGATACGATCAAATGCGGATGGTCGAGCAAGTTTGGTCTTATCACCAAACAGCAAGATGCCTCGTCCTGGGAACTGAACGATTGGGTTTACACCCTTCTTGTACAGTTCATCTCGCTCCGCTTTAGAAGGGGAGTAAGCAAGGTTGGTTACACCAACATATTCACCGCGACGCTCACCAGCAGGTGACCACCATGGACCATAGTTGGCGTCCGTGGCAGCAAGCAAACCAGCAGTGGTGGAAGCAGCAGGGATGTAGATGTAGTTGTCGTTGTACTTGTCATAGACACGCAAGTAGTTGTTATCTACGATCAGGTAAGAAGATGCCGTGAAGTCATTAGTAGTCTCCAAGGTATCATTTACTGGATCGATGTTGTTAACAACCGCTGCTCGGTCTGGTGAAGTTACAACAACGCAGTCTTTACGAGTTACGCCAGCGATGCCAGCGAGATCGTTTACTACAGTTACTTGTTTCGTTTTGGTTGCCATTCCTGGTGCGATAAGGATGGACACGTCGATTTGCTCAACGTCTTCAAACTCATCAAAACCAGTAGCAATATCGCCCTCATCGAGCGTTTGACCATCAGCACCACCACTCAAACTCTTAGTTGCAGAGTCATTAGAGAATGATAATACTTGGTCAGCATAGTTGATGGAACCGCCAGAAGTTGGAGCGGATCCCCAGTTAGGACCAGCAATACTTGTCGCAGAATCCCACTCGCCAAACCAGACGTACTTAGAACCTTGGTTGATTACAGTCTTGACATAGTTGTCGCCACCGTCAACAGTCTTAGCACCTTCTGCTACAGATACATACGGGAAAGTCTCAAGGACTTCACCAGCAGTACCAGTGATGAAACCGTCTTGGTCGATTACCGCGACATGGATCTCATCGTTCTTAACAGTTCCTGGATACTCTTGCGCCCACTCAGATGTTCCTGGGACATCGTCAAACTTACCTTCGTATGTCCAGTTGTTGAATAGAGTAGTAGTAGCAGAGTTGCTGTTGTCTGAATCACCAGACAGAACACCAAATACAGATACTGCCAATGAGTTGCCGAGTTCGCCAGGATATTTGGCGTAGAATGTCTGAGAAAGAGTTTGCCGTTCCCAGTGATCTTCGTTTTTAATCAGGGTTTTTGCGCCTGACATAGATGCATTAAGCGCACTATCGACACCATTTCCTGGTGATGGGATAGAGCGACATACTTGGAGGTTGCCTGAGTAGCGCAGATACTGAGCACAGGAGAAGTAATCTACTGAGTGCTGTGCATCTGGCGTACCAAATTCTTCAGCGAGTTCATTCTCGTTGGAGATAATAGTTGGTACTTCTACAGGACCCCAACGGAATCCTCCTACATATCCAGCAAGCGAAGTATCGACATTTGGGACCACAGGGGTCAAGTCGAATTCGCGAACTACAATAGCAGGAGACAAACTTGGAGCTGTTAGTGCCATTTTAGTTTCCTCTTTGCAAAAAGAAATTATAAGTGTTATGCATTATAAGGTCGGCACATAAGTGCTCAATGCATTTATTTATAAGAAGGGATATTTAGGTATAATCCTCTAGTTCTATTGTAGACCAAGGGTCTAATTTTTGTTCGTATGTTATAACAGGTTCCGCTTCTTGTTTAAATCCAAACGGAGGCACATCCTCTTCAATCTCTTGCATACGTTGTTCAAACATCATCTTCTTGATATTAATGTCTGTCATTTCAGCAAAGAAAGTGGTTTGTACCAAGAAACCAAGCATCACCAAGTTCATTACCAAGTCATCGTGGTTACCATCTTTCGCTTCATAAGAATTACCTTTTGCTTCAAACGTACTAATTTCTAATATCGTATTTTCATCAACGACTTCTAGTTTACGTTCTTCTAGCAAATCTTTAAACCCCGAACAACCAAGACGTTTAGTTCGGCGAGTCATCTCTACGCCGATACCACTAGATTTTACTGTAGAGGACATGTGCACGTTTTCATATTCTCGTTCGTGGTATAACCCCGAACAAACCAGTTGACCTGCGTCATTAGATTCGATAACGACATATGCTTGATTGTAAGAAGTCGCCCATTTATAAATAATATCTGGGAAGAGTAGTGGAGAAATAAGATTGTTGCGATACACTGCTACCTGTTTGAAAGGTCTACTGCTAATGTCGATGACGTTAAACGTACTATAATCCTGTCCTCTCCCTTTACTTACGTCAACACACATGACGTATTGTGACCCCTTGCGAGGTTCATCGTAAACAAGTAGATCGCCACCCTCAAGAATCCTCTTGGGTCTACTTGCCTTCAGGTTTAACAAAGTTTCAGCATTGATCAATGTATCACCCGTGCCGAAGAAGGTATTACCAAACTCCTGATCAAACTGTATCTTTGAAGTGTTGCTGATCGTTTCTTCTTTCCATGCTTCATCACGACCAGGAACGTCCCACCAGTCTACACGGAACGGTTTGTATTCATTCACACCCTGTACAGCACCTTCCCATATCTTATGAAAAGGATTGCCGATACCGTTAGCGGTAGAAGTTATGATCACCTTTGTATCTTTACCTGACGAAACTACGGGATAGGTTGAGGTATAAAATTCTGCTGCCCTTTCAACAAACGCAAACTCGTCAAGGAACAGCAAGTTTACAGATTGACCACGAATGGATGATCCTGAAGTAGCAGCGGCGAATATCTTTGAGTTGTTACTAAACTCTATGCTACCTTTGTTCAGTACCTTGCATCCTGGTTGCAAGTAGAATGGTAGATTCTCAAGCATAAGAGTTACACGCGATAACATCTCTCGAGCAGTCGCACCCTTGTTAGCGAGCACTGCTACAGTTTTCTCTGGATGAAATATAGCATACCAAAGCAGGTATGCCACAGAAGATATAGACTTGCCTGACTGACGGCAAGCGAGCACAACCGTAAAACGGTTGCTGTTGAAGTGAGTAAACATTTCCTCTTGGTAAGGATACAACTCAAACGGCACGAGACCATCGTTTAGGTTGATAATTTTTAGGTGAGTTTTAGCAAAGTGCGTGGGGTCTGCCATGCATTTAGCATACTCAGCGACTTTCTCTTGAGTCCAATCCTCCTGTACGCCATCTTTCTTGACGTGAGGATTACCAAGATAGTGAGTATCGTGTTTAAACTTGGTCGTGTCCTGAATCTGGGAGGGCATCATGTTGAGGAGTTATATCCTTTTCGTTCACTTGTTTGAGCGCACGCTGAAGATCGGTAGTCGAACCGATAAAAACATTCGTCGTTTCTTGTTTAGGTAGTGCCTTGACATCTTCTTTTTCTATCTCCTTCTTTTGTTTATGGAGATTCATAAGTTGATGAGAAACGTCAGAGGTATCTTTTATAAGTTTGGCAAGAACTTCGTATGCTCTTGGGTGTTCGCTTTGCTTTGCGACCTCGATCATCTCTTCTACACCGTCGCGACCTTTACCGATCAGATCGTATAAAGTCTCTCTGGCGTATTCATAATCATTATCTTTATCACTCATATTCATGCGGCAAACTTACTGGACTATCACTATCTAGTACATCTTTTTGTATAGTATAATCAGAGTCAGGCGAAACAGGTCTTGCTGATGTTTCAGTTCTAACGGTCTCAAGATATCTATCCGAATCCAGTGAGTTGACGTCCATATTGAACAGGTCTGCATCGACGCGAGTGATGAGAGGACCAGTCGATGGTTTTGGACCATAGAAATTAATTTTCATGTCAAAGGTGAGAGTGTAGATAATAGTTCTACGATCTTCCATCGCACCTTCAAAGTTATCAGTAAAGGCGACCGACTGTAAAATTACAGGAACATCTTCTTTAATATCTGGATAATCTTCTATCGGTTTAAAGTTTACTGTATACTGCGGAGCAAAGTAAGGAAGAATTTGTTCTACAACTTGTAGTGCATCATTGTGTTGTTTAGCATAAACATTCAACTCAAACGTAATGATGTATGGCGTACCAGTGTAGAATTTTGCGCCAGAAGTATTGTCATCAATATGCTGTTTAGTAAAGTAATTTGTTTTTGGTAGTTGACGTTGAGGGTCGTATGCTATCGACAATACTTCAAAAGACATACGAGGCAGTTTGATTGCTAACTGTCTTTCGTTATCCTCACCGTTATTCATCTCGTTTATTCTTTCTAAGAACTTGCGAGCAGGAGCATATGCCAGAGGAACTTTTTGCTGGGCATAAACATTGTTACCATCACGGCGAATAATGTATAGGTTGTTAAACATTGCACCAAATACTGCAACGCACTTCCTAACCCGTTCGTGATAAAAATGAGTGCCGAACATTAACTAAAATCTCCAAATGGATTGTCTTCACTGAAGTCTACAAACTCAAGTACAGATACATCAAAGTCCGTAACATTTGAAGTCCATCCATCAGTTTGCCCAGTTGGATTTATATCTCCACCAGCAGCATTAGATTGAATCTGTTGAAGTTCTCTTATTACTGTTGGAGTTGCTATAGAAGATGCTACGTTAACACTATCTCCATGGAAGAGTTGGCGAGTAGTTGTAAAAGTTTTATATTCGCCTGAAGTATTGCCTACATTACCAAGGTAGAGCGTCTTATCGTCTGCACTCCATCCAACCACTTCACCAGTAACATCGTAATCGTCAAATGCCTGAGTAACTCTTTCGCCTCTAGTGAATCCGTTAGAAGCAGAATCCATAGTAAGTTGCCACTGATATGCAGCAAACTCTTCAATCTGGGTAACACCAACATTGGTACCAGTACTGAATCTTTCTGTGCTGTACTCGAACAATTCGAGTCGCATTCTGAATACAGGAAGTTGCCCTAACTGATAGAAAGGATTCTCGTCCTCTACCTTCATGATCTCGAAAGTAGAATTAGACAAAGGGATGTGAATTAAATCACCTTCCCTTGGACGATAATATTTTTCTCCTGGTCTTTCTTGGTATTGTCGAATCTCTTGATTGAATCTACGACGTGCCATGACAATAGTGGCGGCATCTCGAATCTCTACACCAAACTTCTGGAAGAGATCTCCGTCACCATCATACCCCTCTACGTTTTCAACATAGACTTCTACTTGGTATGCATACTTAAACTCCGATAAAGTCTCATCGTTGAAAACCATATCTCTAGACACAACTTCTCGTGGCAGGTAATAAACATTCTGCCCATAGAACTTAAGAGATTCAACGATTAAATTTTCGTAGAGACTTTGTTCAGATCTTACGTTGTGTCGAAAATGTTGAGAGAGTGCCATGCGTCACCCCACAAAGAAGTCGGGTGGCACTTCCTGTTCGAGACGCATTCTTTCTCGAATCTTTTCTTGTTCTTCTCTGCCCTCTTCGATATAGCGTGCGCCACTAATAGTGACGCCGCCAGGAAGTTGCATACCTTCAAACTTTGACATATTTTGCCCCCACTGCTCTTTAATTAGGGCAGTGGTGTAGTCCTTAATAAACATATCATTGAAAACACTGGTATGCGCTGTTGGATCAACGGTTTGATAAACCTCAAGTGCAATATATTTTCCAGCACTCAATGTGCCATCCTCTATATCGCTGTGCATATATAAACGATTTTGCCGACGTGCAAAAGTAATTAACGGGAGACCATTGACTTTCATATCAATCAACTCCATATACTGGCGAACTTGATCATAGTATGCCAGACCACCATAACCAACATCAGAAAGTTGATGAAAGTCGCTCATGGCAAATTGGTAGTTGAATGAAAAGAAATTAGAACTGTTAATGACCGAAGAACTAACAGGAAACATTTTAGTTACATACAATATATTGGTAGGTAGAGTAATATATTTGTTTGTAATGTCATCAGCAGTTAACTGATGTTCGTAATACACGCGCATAGTTGCGTCGTGATGAAACTCCTGATACAACTGAATGGCATCATCGATCTTATCTTCGATTTGATCTTCGTCGACATTGACTTCAATAACTGGTTCACCCAGTCGGCGAAGGCAAAAGTCGATCAGGTCAGCGCGAGATGAAACTACTGCCATGTTGTTATCCGTTTAGTAGTGTACCAGCAGAGTCGTAAATTCCGATTCCGTTGAATCCATCAACTTTGTCAGCATTTAAATTAGTTACCACAGTGCCTGAAGTAACATTACTGAGATCGAAAATAGAAGCAGCGGCGATTCTAGCATCTGCACGTGCATTAGTGAAGTATAAGTTCGTGAGTTCAGACAGATTCGCTGTAGTTTTAGTATTAGTAAAATCACTATCAATCTGCTGTTGGACTTTTACCGAATCGTATGATTCTACAGTAGCAAAAGAAAGGACGCCGGAACCATTTGTGGTCATAAACTGATTGACATTACCATCAGTAGTAGGATATGTCAATCCATTAAATACTGCACCATTTGATGCAGTTAAAGTATTCGAGAACGTCTTAGCACCACTAATAGATTGAGTGGTCGCTAGAGTTACATAAGAACTTGATAAAGAAGATGAAAGGTTGGCAACATCAGAATCTAATGCCTGAAAGTTTGAGTCCAACTCTTGTAGAGTTAGAGCAGAACCTTTTGTTAAACGTAGAGTGAGATCGGCCATACCATCATATCCTTAGGCAAAGTAGTGGGGGAACGTATTCCCCCATACGACAACAAACTTACGATTAATTTGGTGCTTCGTAAGTAAGTGAAGAAATACTAATTGTGTCGCCAGCACCGATAGCAGTAGATGACAAGATAATGTCACCGCCACCACCAGTAGCAGTTACGGAACCAGTGAAGCAAGAGTCGCCAGCACCGGAGAATACAGTAAACTTAGTTACAGTACCTGCTTTGCAGTTAGTGTCGTCTGTGATTGCAGCAGCAGTAGCAATACCATTAGCAGCGCCACCGAATGCAGTAGCACTAAAAGTAAGTGAAGCAACTACTGAATCGCTTGCGCCACCGTTCTGAAACTTAATAGAACCAGCACCGCCAGCGTCAATCAGATCAACAACATAATCCGCAATACCGTTGCGAACGTCAGTTGGGTGAGTAACAGCCATTTTTATCTCCTTTTTAGGATGTTATTACTTTTGGTTTTCTTCTGACTTCTTGCCGTCGGCGACAAGTTTTGCCAGTTGCTCTTTCGAGACTTTCGCGGTCACTTTCACCTCTTCACGAGTGCCATCCTTTCGGATAACAGTGGCAGTTCCCGTCAACTTCCCAAGACCAGTTTTAGTCTTAATACCCATTATTTATAATCCTCAAATATTCAAAAAATTATTTAGTCACACTTTTAGATACAATTACCTTGCCTTCTAAAATTCTTTCTACATACGGATCACCTGTCGCCGAATCCGTGTACTGTAACTCCACGTCATACACATACCTTCTCCTCGTCAGGGCATCAGTTTGTGTGTTAGTAAGGATTATATCTACAATCCCATCAGTAGCAGGAGCAACTATCGCAGTTTCAAATGAAATTTTCTCAGAAGAATCTGCACCATAACTACGGTTGATCTTTCCTCTGATTATAGACTGAGACAAGTTCCTATTAGTTCCGTCTGCATCAAGGAGTCGCAAACGCCATCTAGCATCTGCTCCTTGGTCTACATATAAATCTTCATACAATGCCATTTGTTATGCCCGACTACTTATTTCTATTCTATTTATACTGCTTCTATGGCAGATGGTTTGGTTCTAATAACAATTGTTACTTGCTTCGGTTTAGTTATTCGGAACGATCTCACTAATGGTACCGCAGCAGATACTTCTCTTCTAGCACCAGTTCCTACAACATTTGATACGCCAACTTCATCAGCAGTTAGATCTGCTTCTATCACAAATACAGTTCGTTTCGTAACAGCATTGACTGTAGATGGACCAGACCTTGGTATAGCAACACCGTTACTATCCGGAGCAAACGGTACTTTTATAATTCTTTCAGCAACACCTGTTACAAGGCAATCTACCGTAGTGAGAGCATCACCACCTTGATCATCTATCTCGCGTTCAGCAACACCAGCAACCACTGATACGCCAACTTCGGAGGCAGTAAGATCTGCTTCTACACTAGTTATAATTCTCTCAGCAGAGCAGACTACAGTAACATCTTGAGCAGCAACAGCGGTGCTAACAGAAACCACCTTCCTTTCAGCAACGCCAGAAACTTGTGAATCTTCTGAAGATAGAGTTACTACTGGTCTTATTATACGTTCAGCAACACCAGCAACAGTTGAAGGATCAGTGTTAACGTCACCATCTATCGCGCCTTCTACTTCTAATTCTACAATACGCTCAGCAACACCTGCTATCGTAGAACTTTGCGCAGCAGGATTAGGAACAACATCTTGTACAGTTCTCTTCGCAGTACCTTCTACCAGAGAAGGAGTACACTCTAAGATACCACGAGGTTTAATAATAACATTTGTGGTTGCGTTGACGGTGGATGCAGGTGCTTCTAATGTTACTGCTGATCTAATTTCTCTTTCTGCTACTCCACTGACATCAGAAGGTTGCGCAATAGGTGCGACAATCTTTTGCACATCTATAGTACCTGCCATATTCGGATGGTACTGACAATTGTAGTAAAGATTGTCCGGTGCGTTTAATGGAACATCAAATACTATTGTTCCGTTGTCTTCTCCGTTATTAGTTACACCATCATTATAAGCATTTTCTGTTCCAGTACCGATAGGGAAGGATGTTCCTGGTACAGACTTTATCCAGAAAGGATGTCCTGGTGTATTAACTTTGATTATGTACTTGGAACCCTTATGGAATTCTAATGTTGGATTCTGTACACCATCAATCACCCATGCACTGTTCCCGCTTCGGGATACCATATGAGTGATTCTTTCTCCACTGCCTGTAACAATCCTCTCTGCTGATCCAGCAACGTCAGAAGGATCGTCAACTATCAGTGCCGATTGTTCAGTAATTACCTCACGCTCGGCATCGCCAACTACTACAGATAGACCAACTTCGGAAGCAGTTAGATTCGTATCCAACGCCACAATAGTTCTTTCTGCGACAGCATAAACAATGTTATATTCTGTAGGTCGTATTGTTAATGAACCAGCATCAATAATCCTTTCGGCAACACCAGAAATTGTTACGTCACTAGCAGCAAGTGCTTGTGTAATATTATTTGTTTCAATCTCGCGTTCAGCAACACCAGCGACTCCAGATGCGCCAATCTCAGCAGCAGTTAGATTACCTTCGGCAACAACAACCTTACGTTCTGCGTTACCCACAACCGCTGATATACCAACTTCAGCAGCGGTTAGATTAGTATCTACTCCAGTTATAATTCTTTCAGCGACACCCGATACTACTACATTTTGCGCAGATAAAGTTACTGCTGATCTTATTTCGCGTTCAGCAATACCAGCAACTATATTATTCGCAGTTGGTACTAGCGTTGCCGATGTTCTTATCTCACGTTCAGCAGCACCAGAAACAACCGCGTCTTGATCAACAACAGTAGTATCAACATCAACTATGGTGCGCTCAGATAGACCAACAACCACTGCATCTTGAGCAGACAATTGACCTTGTGAATTTGATGTAATTTGTGCTGTTGAAGTTATTACACAATCATCAGCAACTATAGCAACATTACCAGCGAGCAACTCACGTTCAGCAGCGCCAGTGACGACTGAATTTTGAAGTTGATTTGAAAGTGCAGGTAATACAGTAATCGTACCGCCCATACTACCATGGTATTGACAATTGTAGTAAAGGGTGCTTGGTGCATTATCCGGAACTACAAATGTAATCGTTCCTACATCATCTCCATTATTAGTGACGCCATCATTGTATGCGCCACCAGTACCAGTGCCAGGAGAAGATTTAATCCAGAAAGGATGTCCAGATGCAGTTACAGAGAATATGTATGTAGATCCTCTGTGGAATTCTAATGTTGGATTAGTTTGCCCGTCTACCTTCCAACTAGCAGAACCGTTGTTAGATACAGTATGTACAACGGTCTCTGGGGTGAACCTATGCCCAACTGTACCAGTACCAGTTATTTCTCTCTCAGCGACGCCCACTACGTCTGATGGGTCGTCTACCACCATTGCCGTTTGTTCAGTTACAATTGAACGTTCGCCATTACCAGCAACTACCGAAACACCAATTTCGGCAGCAGTTAAAGCACCATCGATTGTATTAGAAGTTCTTACTCCAACTCCGGCAATCGTTGAAGATTGAGCAGCAGGAGTTGCGTCAGTGTCTACTACTATTCGAGTAGCATTACCACCAACACCCCAACCGACAGCACCGAGGTGTCCGGAACCAGTTTTCTTAACTTCTGCCAGTCCAGTAACTGTGTGATTATTAGTAGGTTTAAGAGCACCGCCACCTTCTTGCGTAATAATGCGCTCAGCAGCACAAACTGTTGTTGACGACTGCGCTTGTAGTGCAGCGGATTGTGAAACTATCTTGTTCTCTGCTAAACCAGTTACTACGGAAGGTTGTGCTTGTATAGAACCAGACTCTGTAACTATTTCGCGTTCAGCAACACCACTGACCGAACCTGTTATTACTTCAGATACTTGTAAAACAATGCTACCAGCAGTGATTACACGTTCAGCAAGACCAACGACAAGATTATTAGCAGAAGGTTGGAATTCAGCATCACCCAATTGATTACTGGTTATTTCAACTACAGCAGCAACGGTAGAACTATTTGTGCTCAGTGCCGCAGAAGTAATTCTGCCCACATTAATTGTGGCAACAACATCAGCATCATCGTCGTGGATAATTGCAGCAAAAGTGGTGTTGATTTGTCTCTCAGCATCACCAGCAACATCAGTAAGAACTGCTGGTCCATCGTGTAGATCGCCAGAACCAGTAATAACACGTTCAGCAACACCAACTGCTACATTATTGTCAGTTGGTTTAAATGCTGCTGCACCTTCTTGTACTATGATACGTTCAGCGACACCAACGGTTGTTGATGACTGTGCTTCTAAACTACCATCGCCAGTCTGTACGACTTCACGTTCAGAAATACCAGTAACGACAGATACACCGACTTCAGAGGCAGTAAGGTTTGCATCATCTGGTGTAATAATCCTTTCTGCTACACCAGTTACTATAGATGCAGAAGATTGTTGTAATGCGCCAGAGGCATTCTTTTTCCTTACACCTTGACCAGTGACAACATTGTTGTCAGTTGGTTTAAACTGTGCAGCACCTTCTTGTACTATAATGCGTTCAGCAACCCCAACGGTTGTTGAAGACTGCGTTTGTAGTGCAGCAGATTGAGATACAATACTATTTTCTGCTAAACCTGTTACAGAAGAACTTTGTGTTTGTGGGGTTGCGTCCACATCTACAATAATACGATCAGCAACACCAAATGCTGTCAATCCTTCTGCTTGTATAGCAGCTGAACCAGTAATGATCCTTTCTGCAACTCCAGATACTACAGGCACAGAAGATTGCTGTAATACTCCTGTACCTGTTATAATATTTTCTGCTTCACCAGTTACTACAGAAGATTGTGTTTGTAGGGCAGAACTGGTATTATAACCAATATTACCTGAACCTACAACTCCACCAATAGGTTGAGATTCTAAAGAACCGCTTGAAGTGATAACTCTTTCAGCGACGCCAGATACTATAGGTACAGAAGATTGCTGTAACGCATTACCACCCTGATCGTCGATCTCTCGCTCAGCAATACCTGTTACTACAGAAGATTGAGCGGCAAGCGTTCCTGAAGCATTTATAGTTCTTTCGGCAACTCCAACTATAGTTGCATCTTGTGCTTGAACAGCACCGGATGCGTTGCGTTGAGCATTTGAATTACCGCTTACAGTAGAGGATTGCGCCTGAACAGAAGATAAAATATTGTTAGAGGTACGGACACCTGCGCCGGATACAGAAGATTCGCCAATGGAAAGTGCACCAGAAGCATCAATAATCCTTTCGGCAACACCTGTAACTTGAGAAGGAGTATCTACTTCCGCTGCTGCAACAACAGTTACAACAGAACGTTCACCGTCACCAGCAACGTCTACAAGAACGGAAGGACCGTCATGTAGATCTGCTTCTAATGCAATAACTGTACGTTTTGTGGTAGCAGAGGTGGTGGCATCTTGCGCTTGAACAGCACCAGAACCTTTTTTAGTTATCTCAACAGCAGCACTTACTGTAGCTTCTTGCGCTGTCAACTCAACGACGAGTCTATGCTCGCCGCCTACATATCCAGGAGCGTGATACGTATCGTCTACGTATGGGATAAACTGTGCTGATGATGCCAAGGTTTAACCTTCTTATAGTTGTTATTATCAGTACAACTACTATTTAGGCAGTTTGAATTTCCTCAACTACGTGTTCTGCCATTCTTTTACCTGTTTCATCACTGTTAAAAACAAACGCAATTGTGCTGCGTAAACAATTAGTACGAGCAGAATGGTATACAATTTTATCATGCTCGTCATATGTACCGTAATACCCATACTTACATTGCCACCCCTCAACGTCTGGGATGACAACATGTTCTTTAGTTATTGGGTCTATATGTTCCCATTGACCGTCGCCTTTTTCAGACCAAGTAAAGATAATATTATATCCACCCGCATTAGCATTATTATGCCAACCAATAAAACCACCAGGAGGATATACCATAGACAATGCTTTTCTATGCGCACCCAAGAACATACAAACTTCGTTTACTAGTTCTTCTCCGATTTTACCTAACTCTACCTGACCATCAAGATCTTTGTAGCGGAATTGATCAGCTCTTACCTCAAATCCACGCGCTGCTTCAGGAAACCCAAAATGTTCTCGACCTCTATGCATTATTTGGTTACAATATTCCTGAGAACAATACCAGTCGGCATCTTCATCCGGATGTAAATTTGCCACTCTATTTAAATCTATAGATTTGACAAAGTCAGCGTATTCATCTAATAGTTCAATAAATTCTGCATTGCGGATTACCGCAGTATTCATCGGTTTCTCATGAAAATTCATAATGTATTACTCTACTCGCACGTATAATGTATAAGTTTCAATGGTTGCAGGAGTACTAGTTAGTGTTTCTCCAGTGTACTGACCTGTGTATTGGTTTGTATAGTTTCCTGCGAAATTAGTTGAATACGATCTAACACCAGAAAAATTACGAGTGCCGACGAAAGTTTGCGCGACAGTGTAAGTTGATGCATAATTTCTAGATCCACCAAATCCTCGAATACCTAAGAAATTTCTGGTTCCCACAAAAGCAGTGCTGACGCTATATTGAGCAGCATAGTTTCTTGAACCAGCAAATCCTCTCACACCAGCATAGTTTCTGGTTCCTACAAAAGTTATTGCTACAAAACCTGCGAAAGCAGCGGAAAACTGTGATGAGAATGTTGCTGGTCTTGGTCCCGCATAGTTTGCTGGTGTAACTCCTCCGAATGCTTGCGATACAGTAAAAGTTCTTGCTCCCAAGAAATTCCTGTTACCAGTATATTGTGCTGGGGTAACTCCCAAGAAGTTTCTTATGCCAGCAAAGTTTCTGGTACCACCATAGTTTGCTGGGGTAACTCCCAAGAAGTTTCTGGTACCAGCATAATTCGCAGGAGTGACTCCCGCAAATGCTATCGAAACACCAAAGGTTGCGTTACTGGCAAAGTTGGCATTAGAAGCAAATCCATAATACCCCAAGAAGTTTTGAGATACGCCAAAGTTGGCGGAGCGTGTACCCAGATAGTTTACAGTTCTAGTTCCCAGAAAAGTTCTTGGACCCACAAAGTATCTAACACCAGTAAAGTTTCTGATACCAGTAAATTGCCAAATCCTTACACCACCAAATTGTCGCCAACCACCGTATCCTCTAGTACCCACAAAAAAATATGAGTTGTATGCTGGAGGAGAGAAGTTACCAGGACCTGTAAAATAGGCGAAGACAGCAAAGTTTCCTGGCATCGGACCATTCCAGTTTATTGGTCTAGCATATGCCGCATTTCCAGAAGAAAAGTTATTGTTGCTAGAAAAGTTTTGAGCGACATTGGACGCAAAATTTTGTGAACGAGTACCAAGGAAGTTTCTTACGCCAGCAAAGTTTCTACCGCCAGTAAAAGTACGAGGACCAGTAAAAGTTCTTGGTCCAACAAAGTTTCTAACTCCAGTATATTGTGCTGGCGTAACTCCCAAGAAGTTTCTTACGCCAGCATAATTCGCAGGAGTCGTACCAAGGAAGTTAGTGCTAATTGCAAAGTTTCTAGTTCCCGCATAATTCGCAGGAGTGACTCCCGCAAATGCTATCGAAACTGCAAAATTTCTTTCACCAACAAAACCTCGGACTCCAGTATAGTTCGCTGGGGTAACTCCTAAGAAGTTAGCATCTCGAGTACCAACGAAATTATTAATCCTTTGACCTGTATAATTAGCAGGACGAGTTCCTGCGAAAGATTCATTCGCATTAGAAAAAGTTTGCGAGACACTATACGTTGCCGCATAATTTCTAGATCCACCAAAAGCACGAACACCAGTAAAGGAAAGGTTTGCATCAGCAAAGTTGGTTTCGACACTATATGTTGACGCATAATTTCTAGATCCGCCAAACCCCCTTACGCCAAGGAATCCAAGGTTAGGATCAGCAAAGTTGGTAGAATAACTTCTAACACCAGCATATTGAACCTGAGAATAACCAGTGTATTGCCCTGAGTATTGCACATTATTTGTGGTAAAACGAGTATCTACTGCTGTACCACGTGCTTCCCAAGTTCCTGTAGCAGTTGGCGCTCCTTGTCCTGAAGTGCGAAGTTCATATGTTCCTACATCTCCATGTACGAAATATCTACTTAAAATTTGCCCGAATGTTGTTTGTTGTTCGGTATCAGACATTGCCTCAAGACCACCATCATAACCAGCAAGAGGATATGAACCATAACTGCTGCGTTTGATGTGCATGGCATTACACTTGGTTGGCGCTGTACCTGTTTGTCTTTCCCAAATGGTATAGTTTGTTACAGTGCCGTTGGTAGTGGTGTCTGAGAAAATATTTGACAAATGAGCAGACCAGTCTCCACTAGGAGCAGAGGAGGCGAGTCTATAGGACCCAGGATATTCATTACTTACTAGTATAGATCTCAGCGCATGAGAAAGGTCATGCATTTCTGTACTATTGAAATCATGAATTTGTGTAGAAGTTTCATAAACTGGGCGACGAAAATTAGCAGTGTTGTCTAGGGCAATACTAGCACTTCCAGAGCGTTGGTAAAGAGTAGTGGTCGTGGAACCAATGCTGAGAGAAGATCCTGGGTGAGTCCCGACTGCTTCGTTATAGAAAGTGTTAGTATAAGTACCAACTGCTGTGTCATTAGTGACCGAAGAAGATCTAAGAGTACCGCCATGATCAGCTGTGCCTGCTAGATGAACCCCTGCCTTGAACGCCAAATAATTTTCATTAGCAGCAGTCGCTCGCTGGAGATTACCAGATGCGTCTTTTTGGATTATAGGTAGTTCGTAAGGTTTCGCCATGACTATCTGCTATGCCGATAAATTTATTATTCTATTTATACGTTTGCTATGACTGATAAACTTCTTTATCAGCAACAAAAGATCTATGATACAAGATAACATCATCTGGCATAGGTTCCTTCCTGTGTTGTAACGACCAATAGTTCCAACGATCGTTTTCTTTAAATTCGCCAATCTTCAGGTCTTTGTACTTTTCTTCTTTGTTTACTAACCACCATAGAGTAAATTGATCCCAATGCTTTAGTCTTCGGGGATGCGTTTCTTGATCCCAGTCACCGTTTTCGTCTGTCGGCCACCATTCGTCATTCATTTGCTTGTCGTATAGTTCAAACCAATCTTTCATGAACGGTAGCATTTCTTTTGTATAAAGACAAACTGCGCCGCAAAGAACAAATGTTCCTCCTGGCCAATGCGACTCTACAAATATGTCATGATTTTTTTCTTCTAGTATATTAAAAACCATGTCGTTGTCGCCCAACTCATCAAATACAGTAGCGATGTCTTCGTGTAAACATTCCATATCAGCATCAATATAGAAGGTCTTATCGAAAGGACTTTGTGACATACCCCAAAGTTTAGCACGATAATGATCATCACAATATACTACATGATCTGCTACTTCTTCACGACCATCACAAAACCGTTCTTCGACAACGAAGCATGTTTTTGCTTCAGGATAGTAATCTTTTATTTGTTCTAAAAGATTCACGCCCCAAGCATAGTACCGATAATCTTTTGAGGCAACTACTAAGAAACCATTATTTTCCGCTTTCATTGGCAACAGACAACCCAAGTTCTTCCATCATAATTAGTTGCGCATACAGATTAAGTTCAACCACATTTTTAGAGCGACGAAGTTTACTCTTGAGAGTTTTATTGCTGGTGTTTTTAATCTGATCTATTTCTAGAATTTTAATTTTTGCATCAAACAAAACTTCAAGGTCTTTTGCTTGTTGTTCCGCTTTCCTTCTTTGCTCTTCAACTTCTTTTTCTTTTGACTTTCTTTCTCTGCGCTCAGCAGTATTAGCGTCGATCTTTTCTTCGCCAATTTCTTCCATGAGTTCTTTAAAGTCAGGATTTTCGTTACCGTTCACATCAAACTTGCGAACTGTAACAACTTGTGTGATTTCTCGACCACTCTCATCTGTGATGCTAAGGATTGCTTCCGCCATCTCTTTTTCATCATTATGCCAAAAAGCATTATCCAACCACTTTCGCTCTGCCATCATAATCTCCTATGATAAAAAAATAATTAAGTTGCTGACACTCTCACATATAATGTATATGTTCTAATTGTTCCTGGTATAGCGACAACTGTTTGTCCAGTATATTGAGCACTGTATTGAGAAGTGTACGTGCTAGTATATTGTCCAGTGTATTGTCCACTATAGTATCCAGTATATAGTACTGCCCTTGTACCTGCAAATGTTATTGTAGCAGGACCAATGAAATTTCCCGAGTAAGGTCTACTTCCAGCAAAGGTTTGCGGCGAAGATCTTACTCCAACAAAGTCATTAGAGAATGCTCTTACACCAGCAAAGGTTCTATCACTTACAAACTGTAGATTGTTAAGTTGCCCGAGGTGCAGGAATCCTGTATTATTGAGATAATATCTTACTCCTGAAAATTGACCTGCATAATTGGTCGAGTATGCTCTTGTCCCTACAAATGTCCTTTGACCAACAAAGTCTCCTGGCACAATAAAGTGACCAGTGTTTGCGTCAATTATTGGACCCGCGCCCACAGGACGGACAAAGTTCTGAGCAGTTGCCCAATTTCGAACACCTTCAAACGGAAAGTCTCTGGTTCCTACAAAAGTTATTGCTGCCCAACCTAGGAAGGGTTCGGGTGTATAATCGGTTACCCATGCTCCAAAAGTCAAATAGTTAAACTGCGGGAAGATAGGATTGACCCCAGTGAAGTTCTGGGCGGGTCTGGCGAAATATACCTCACTTGACTCAAATCCTCTGATTCCTGTATAGTTTCCTGTGAAATTGCTGGAATATTGCCTCAACCCTGTAAAATACCTAAACCCTGCATAAGTACGGATACCAGTGTAATTGCTCCCACGCGTGCCTGCCCAAGTTACGTTTGCCGCTGGGTTACCTGTAGGAAAAGATGCTCCATTAGCGAGAAATTGTCTTGTCCCAGCGTACCAAATTCCGAAAGATCTAGTGCCCGTATAAGATTCTTGTGAAAACTGTCCAGGAACAACACCGCCAAATGCAATGGGGGCAGTGCCCCACTGCATAGGAGCAACGGGGGTGCCTGATTGGTACGCAGCCGTGAATGATCGTTGTCCAGCATAGTCAGTAGAGAAAACTCTTTCCCCTGCGAAAAATCTGGTACCAATGAATTCTCTCACACCAGAAAAATATCTTAAACCTGTAAAATACCTAAGTCCTGCGTATGGTCGAGGTCCTGTATAATTAACTTGTCGAGATCCAAGGAAGTCTACGGGTCTTGGCCCAGTAAATGTGTTGGTGTACGGAAGAATTCTAGTACCACTAAAATATCTTAACCCTGTAAAATCTCTTGCTCCAGCAAAAGTGCGATTTGCAACAAACTGTCCAGTGTAGTATCTTACACCACTAAAGTTTCCAGTGAATTGTCCAGACCATGCTCTCGATCCAACATAATACCTTGACCCCACAAAGGTTCGTTGTCCCACGAACTGTTGAGCTTGCGGGCGCACACCAACAAAGGTATTAGTGAATGACCTTATGCCAACATATTGGTTAGTGTAATTTCTAACGCCAGCATAGTTGACCTGCCTAATACCAACAAAGTTTTGAAAAAGTGTAGAATATCTTAGGTTAGTATAAGTGCCTAGATACTGACCAGTATACTGCCTAGCATACTGTGGACTGGTATACAACACCGTAGCATACTGAACGTTCTGTACAGTATTTTTAGTATCAAGTGCTGTACCTCTTGCTTCCCAAGTTCCAAATGCAGTGGGTGCACCGTCAGAGTCAGATCTAAGTTGATATTCGCCTACTCCATTAAGGTAATATCCCTGTTGGATCATACCGTTACCGATTTCACCAACTTCGGAAGCAGTCATTTCTTGGTAATCTTGATCGCCAATTTTTTTGATAGGGTAATATGCTTCCGGATCTACGTTTACAGTTTCTTTTCTCCAAATATGATAATTTGTAGAACCGTTTACTTTTGTGTCCGTAAAGACAGTATCAATCCATTTGACATATTCAGATGTAGGTTGTGTTGCGCTTAAACGAAAAGAACCAACACCTTCCGTGGATACTGCTATATCGTTAACTCTTAATGCTAATGCGTTATAACTCGCAGAATCCATTTCATATAAAGCACCGTCTGAATCACAAACCACAAGTTTCGGAACTGCTCCATTAAAAGGAACTTGAGTTACAGCGTCGGTCATCTGGCGCAACGTAGTGGTAGTAGATCCACTACTAATAGAAGTTCCTGGGTGAGTACCGATCGGAGAAGTGTAAAAGGTGTCTCTGTAAACACCTATATCAGAGTCATTAGCAGTATTGGTAAGAGTTAGGGATCCACCATATCTTGCACCAACAGAATCGTATGCACCAACAAGACCCAGTCCACCTTCGTTCGCGAAGAGTGCTTCCTCCGCTGTGGTTAACTGTTTTAGGTCTCCACTAGAGTTTAGAATCTTTAGCGGTATTGTAGAAAACGCTGACATTCTATACTATCCTATTAAGGCAACGGATTCAATAATGTTCCATTATTGTCATATATATTTGGTATTCTACTATTAATATCCGCTAATGCTCCATGTACTGTTTTTGCTGTGGTGATTGGCGAACTAACGCCACTTGAAGGCATCGTAATACTACCTGCAACCGTAACATTCGCGCCATCAAATGTCATCGCAGTAGTGGTGCCTGATTTGATAATAAGATCGCCAGAAGTGTTCTTCAGTGCGCCGTATTGTACAGCATTGTCCTTTAATAAAATATCTGAGCCATTGGCATCAAGAGTAATATCGCCTTCAACGTCAAGCACTAAACCAGTTACAACATCTATTTCTGGGGTGCCGTTCAAGTTAAATGTAAACTTGGTTACTCCATTATCCTTAAAGAAGATATCTGCACCATTCGCATCAAGAGTAATGTCACCTTCAGCGTCTATAGTCGTAATTCCACCTGAAGCGATAGTTGTAGCACCGCCCGAAGTGTAATTCGCCGTTGTGCCTGCGGTAACTGCTACAGCATTGGTAGTGTTGATTGTTCTAGAAGAAGCAGAATCAGTATGTCCGCTAGAAACATTAACAGTTCTAGATCCTGTTATCGTATTGGTGTAATTACCAGAAGTTTGAGTTAATCCACCAGTAATGTCTAAAGTATTAGTGGCACCCAATCCATAGGCGAAACGAGTTGTACCAGCATCTTTGAAGTCAATGTCACCACCATCAGCATCTAATGCAATATCACCAGAAACATCTAAGGTGTAGTTTCCTGTGACCGCAACGGTATTAGTTGCGCCCATGGTATGTTGAATACGAGTAGTGCCAGCGTCCTTGAAGAAGATATCTGCACCATCAGCATCTAGCGTAATGTCACCAGGAATATCAAACGTCAAACTACCAGCACTTTGCGTATGTGTTACATTACTAGGATATGTTACTGAGTAATCAGCATTGTTTGCAAGAGTGTGCGTTACTTGATCAGCACCTGCGCCATTTTTGAATATGAGGTCGTTTGCGTCCGCATCCAGTACAATATCACCAGATATATCAAGTGTAAGATTACCTGTACGTGATATCGTACCATTTGTAGCAAATTGATAGTTTGTGGTTCCACCGTCTTTCAGGTATACATCACCACCATCCGCGTCAAGTGTAATATCGCCAGCAGCATCTATGGTATAATTAGAAGGTGCGTCGATTTCATATGTTCCGTCATCATTAAGATTGTGAGTTACTTCATCCCCACCCGCACCGTTCTTAAATCTGATTTGATTACCGTCTGCGTCAAGAGTAATATCACCAGTAGCATCGATCAAAACGTCAGCAGTTGAAGTTAAATCTAAACCGCCAGTAACAGCAACCGTATTAGTAGCAGCAGGATCTAAACTGAAACCTATGGCAGTTGTTCCTGCGTCCTTTAAATCTAATGATCCAGTGTTGGTGTCTAGTACGATATCACCAGATCCATCTAGGGTGTAGTTCCCTGTAACTGTGACTGTGTTTGTTGCACCCAGCGCGTAGGCAATACGGTCTGTACCACCGTCTTTGAATGTAATGTTTGCGTCATCAGCGTCAAGTACGATGTCTCCTGACGCATCAATTGTATAATTGCCAGTTACAGTAGCAGTATTAGTGGCACCCAATGTATAAACAATACGATTAGTGCCTGCAACTTTATATGAGATATTAGTTCCGGCGGCATCTAAGACAATATCATCTGCTACATCAATTGTAAGCGATCCTGTTGGAACGTCAATTTCTTGATTTGCTCCCATAATAAACGTGAAGCGATCTGCCCCACCGTCTTTCATGTATATTGTCGCGTCATCGGCATCGAGAATAATATCGCCGCCAATATCTAAAGTGTAGTTTCCTGTACCACTTTGCGTAATGGTGTACGCACCAGCATCAGTCAGGGTGTGAGTAACAGTATCACCGCCAGCACCATTATTAAAGATAATATCATTACCGTCTGCTGATAAAGTAATATCTCCTGTGACGTCAAGTATGGCATCGCCAGTGTGAGTAATGGTGTCTGTATTAAAAGTCCAAGTAGATCCGCCATTGTTTGTATTAAGTACAAACGAAGTGAATGCATTAACTGTGAAAGCACCTGCTGTGTTCGTTAAACTAGCAGAAGAACCAGTTAAAGTAATATTAGGAGCAGCGTCGCAATTAAATCTAAATCTTTCTGTGGTGCCATCTTTAAGGATTACATCATCATCACCAGCATCTAAGGTAATATCTCCGGAAACGTCTAACGTGTAATCTCCGTTGACAGTCACTACGTTACTTGCACCAAGGTCGTGTTTAACTCTTGATACACCCGCAACCTGCATATCTACAGTTGTACCAGCAGCATCAAGTATGATATCATCAGCGACGTCGAACAGTAAGTTTCCTACAGGAACGTCTATTTCTAAGGTAGACGCTCCCATTATAAGTTCCATATGGGTGACGCTATCATCGTCGAAACAAACGCTAGAACCGCCAGCATCAATCACAACATTATTCACTGCGTCAAGGATGATATTCTGTCCTGACTTTATATCAATCCTTTGTCCACCATTTTGATTTGTGCTGATCAATAATCGGTTTTGTGTTTCGGTTGAGTCTCCAGTAGGATATAAGATCTCACCAGCAGAAGCATCGAAAACTCGCTCAATCTCATTGATCGCGCCAGTTACAGTCTTATATGCAGTATTTCTATCTGCTGCGAAACTACCGCCATTGCCCCCGTGCAGGTCGCTATCTAGTTCGTTGAGAGCATCCACCAATGTATTGGCGGTAAAGTCTTCAAGACCTTTTACTTTAGTAAGTCTAAAACCATTTGTTTCTGGACCAATGGCAGAATCCAGATACTTCATATCCGAGTCAACAATATCACCAAAATGATTAAGATCTTGGATCAGTTGCTGAAAAGTATCTGTCGATTGAAACAGAGGATGATCGCTGTCGTGAAATCTTGGAGGGTTGCTCATTTTAGTATTTCTCTACCATTGATTTTATTAGTTCTTTGAGTTCTGAGAATTCTTTTTTTAGTTCGGCAATGTCGTTTTCCATTGCATCTTTCTTAAGACGCTCCTCTTTCCTCAACCGTTTGCTTTCCCTTGCTAAACGTATTTCTTCTTCGTTGGTATTTATAACAGTCCCATTATGTACATCCTTGTACATATATGCGGAACCTGCTACTTTCAATAAAACTCTCTCATCCATTATATCAACGCAATTGCTTTTATGTCTCTAATGATTGGAACCTGACAAGTATTCGTTGATCTCATGACAACCTTCATCTGGAATTGTCTGAAGTCAGGCAGGTCTCCGTCTATACCGCCAGCGAGATACTTGTACTCTCTAAACTCAGGTTCAACCTCACCGTCCGCAATATACAAAGCATCTGGTGGATTGTTTTGAGGCGGCAAATATATCCAACTACTGTTGTAGATATCTTCGTCATCACCTGTCGTAGTTCTGTAATAAACGTCAATGCTTGCTGCTACTGGTTTATGCGCCTTGACGATAATACGCAAACCGTTTGCTGCTTGAGAAAGAGTAGCAGGTTTGGTAATATGCTTAGAAGGCGAAGTACCCAAAGTAGGATCAAGTTCTGACACATATCCTGATGGCGCATTAGCATTTTGTACGATAGGATATCCTCTAAAATCAATTGAGTCCTGACTATTGTCAGAGTCAATTGGTTGATTGTCAATAATGTGATTAGTAAGTTCAACACCAATTTGTTGAATATCAATCATTGGAGATATGTCAGAAACATACCCACTAGATTTTGCTGACAGTGCCAAGTCTCCACCAAAGTTTGAAGATTGTGTGGTTTCAAGCGCAGCATTAACAATAATAGAAGGCACTCCACTCATTTCAACGACTTGTTGATCCGAGTTAGCAAGGTATTTCGGACCATTCATATAGATTGGCACGCTTGGACTAAACGGCAACATACCGTTAGCATCAGTTCCTGGTGTTACATTAGTGTCAATCGCAAAACGAGGATCGCGAGTTGCTAAGAACCTTGCATCCGCGTGAGAGTATCCACTAGTGAAAGAGGAAGAGTAGTCAATCTTTGTACCATTAAAGTTTAGATCAAGAATATCAAACACTGCTCTATCAATATTAAATGCAGTTTCCGAAGTCGCACTATCTGCACCAAACGATCCAGCACTATCGAATGCAAGGGTAGGGTCATATGTCGGATTAGGCGATCCTGAGACAACGGAGTCGGTATTATACAACTTGACATAATATCCTTGTACGTTAGCAGAATCTACATAGTTGCCGACGTGCATTATTTGTGCGCCTGTAACACCTCTGTATTCAGCGGTAGGGTCCAATCCTTCAATACGAGGTCTGTCTCCATCACCAAGACCATGAGCAGGGTGATATACGAAGAACCGACTTAATGAAGTAGAATCAGTAGCGGAAGAGTAGATATGATCCGATGGATACAGCGGGTTCACACAAGTAGAGTCAATTGAGAAACTCGTGTTGTAGTTATGCGCTGCTCTTACAGCAGGTTGACTATAGAAGTTCGCATTTCCTGACCCCTTAAACTTAGCAGTGTAGATACGATACGCCAAGTCTTGGTTTTGCTTTGGTGTCCAAGTTGAACCGTTTTGCGAAAGGAATAACGATCCCGTTGCTGGTTGCTTACTCACTCTCTTATCAGTTCTACCAAGGATAAGATCGTAGGTCGTTGCGATATATGCTTCATAATCATCACATTCAGCAAGAAGCACTATTGCGTATTCCTCACCAGCAGCAATATAGATTGGTTCAGGGAACTCAAACGTAACAGGTTTAGAAAGAACTTCAGTAAGGTTCTCTTTGTCCGTAATACTGTCTACAACTGTGCGACACTCCGCAGCAGTTTTATAAACTCTATGTTGTTCGCTGATGGCATCACGCAACGGGGTGCCGTCTCGAGTGCCACGAATCTGTAACTGTAGTGGAATTTGAGGAGCAATTGAAGGTGGTGCTGATCTTAGGAACACATCAACCTTCGTTATAAACACGCCTTCTACACTGGACTGTCCACTCACCATAAAGGTTTGTGCTAATGGGTCATATCGCTCCCATGTCGTACCAATAACAGTTTCGTCAACAACCTGAGTTGTGGTTCTTTGAGTACGATCAATATAATCCTCAGATACAATCACTCGAGTCGTGATAATATCTCTCCTGCGTACAATATTTCTACCAGTAGCAACATAAACTGTTTTCGCCATTGATAACGCATTATCATTGTTGTTTTCAGAAATATCTAAAAGTTTTACTGGTTTGGCGCCGCATCTAAACTTCCAACCTGCATAGTCAAAGCAGCGAGGACTATCCGCGCCATGTCTCTTTATACCTTCCTTGACTTTTTGGATCCAAGATGAAAGTTCTTTTGCATGCGGGAATATTCCGGATCTAGGAACAGGAACTCTAGCATTGTTTGGAATAAACATATCAAAGTAAAGTCTGCCCTGATCATCTGAAATCAACACGTTTTCGTTAGATGCACCAGTCGCATTAGGATGCCTTCGATACCTTCTCTGTGAAGGTGGGTACTGCTTCCTGTGCGCCTTCTGATTAATAAGTGCAGTATAGTTTGCTTGAGTGCTGAGATCAAGCACCCATTGGTCCATACGAACATTATCAAAGTACAACCAGAAACGAGTATTAGGTCGCAAACCTTCTGCTTTCGCAAGGACACGTCTTTGACGAATAAACGGTACAGTGTTTACTGCTACGACTCTGTCGCGCTGCATGGTACGATAAGAATCGCTGACCACACGTGTTTTCACGCGTTCCCTAGTGGTCACAGTAGTTTGAACAGTTTGTCTTACTAACTCTCTTTCGCGTTCTCTACGACGCCATCTTCCAGCTATTGTTCTTCTCCTAGTGGCACCAGTAAGTCTGCCTCGTGCCATTCTAGTGTAAGTGGTAGTAGCAGTTGTAGTTTTAGGTACATAATTTGAAAGATCGTTAATCTTAACATGTATAGTACCGCCAGAAACATGTCGATCTGGTAAACGAGTTTGATCTACCCAAAAATCACCAGTTGGATTAAGTCTGAGATATCCTTCACCTTGGAACACGTTGAATGGGTTTACATTGTAGTAACCACGTTCTTCATAATCGTATGGCGTTCTCCAAGAAATCATTTCTTGTTTGAGAGTATCGTCGAGAACTGTAGTGTACTTCAACATCAACATATCGCCGCGTTGAACCACACTAGAGTCTCCTGGAGTTGCCATAGCAGTAGGAGAGTTGGTTGCTACAGTTCTGCTGTATGCTGAATTAAAACTTGTTATTACAGTATCGTCAGAATCGTATAAGAAGTCATTGTATCTCTTATCTATTTTTGGATATATTAAAGATTCATCGACATCTAGTGCTTGGGTGATCCAGTTAGGATCGTCAAGATAGTTTGGTCCAGTAGTAGATGCAGTAAGTGCGAGACCCTTAGTGAAGTCATCTACAAAGAAACCAGTCTTAGATCGAAGCGATCCATCAGCACCCAACTCTACAAGATTCTGTGCTTCATTCTCAATAAAGGAAAGCGAAACTGTTTCTTCTAGATTAGAAACTCTGTCACGCAAATCGTCGATATCTGACATCGTATAACGAGGATAACGATTAGCATTGATCATAACATCGCCAATGTCTTTAGTGTTACCGCCCAACAAAACACTAAACAGAGGCATCTGATTTTCTTTCTGACTAGGGAAGGTTGGTTGTAATCCCTCTATGCCGCTGTTTACATAAATGATAGGTTTAAATGTATCCTTCGTATACGCAAGCGTAATTTGATCAATACGCTGGTTATAGTATTCAACACCATGGATTATTTCGTCACCGTCTCTAGGGTGTTCGATGTAGTTTGCAGCGCCCATATTATCTGCTGTTGGATCAAGTTTAGGACGGAAGTCGAAATAGTTGTGTAATGGGTACAACCTACCGTCTATCCTAGATTGGTACGTTGGGATGTCTCCGTAATCAAACCAAGTAGAATCTAGCAAGTTGTAGGAGTTTGGAGAGAAATAATCTCCAGCACCGCTCCACTCAAAATATGCGATTTTTGCTCGGATATTAGTAACGCCCGATCCGGATCCAGATGGACGTAACTCTATTGGTCCATAATAGTTGTCTCTTTGACCACCGTCAAACTCAACTTGATGAGTCAGTTCAGTACCATTAGAATCGTTTTCATATGCCTCTAGGAGTTCAACACCGTCATAAAGAGGTGCGCCACCAACTGGTGCTTCGGCTGCCCCTTTGAAAGTGACGCGGAAAACGCTTCCGGTTTTTTCGAAAGTGAACCAATCTTCTCGGTATGTTTTTGTTTTAGGTGAAACTGGATTAGCAGGAGTGCCTTTCTGAACATAATAGAAAAGAGAGTATACATCTCCGAGGTTGCCACCTAGAGAAAGCAGGTCTTGAATCTTGCCAGGATTTGATACTGGGTTTATATCTGCAACAGGCACCGTAAAGACTAGATTCTGAGTAAGATTGATTAAAGTCCACTGCCCTTCGTCAATGTAAGATTCAAAAGGATTCAAAGAAGGAATAGCGAGTTCGTCACCAGCAGTATCGGATGTAATAGCAGATGAATGACGCAGCACAGTGTACTGAACACCACTAACCTGTTTAACTCGGAAATCTGATATCTCGTACAATGAGATGTTATCTTCTGGTGCTTCAATGTATGTATTGCGAGGGTTGTCCCCATTACGATACACTATGATTCCATCAGAGGAGTCGCCTCCTTTTACAACCAGCTTTGCAGTGTTCCTAAAGTTTTTACCTGCATTCATGTTAATGTCATACAAGTGGATTCTGTAATGTACATCTGCTGCTTGAACACTATCACTGGTGTTTACTTGCCCAGTGTTACGCAAAGATTTTATTCTGGCATATCCAATTACCGAACCATTGGAGTCAAAAAGAGAATATCGTTGTTGAGTGTTTAGGTTCGGAATACCAGAGGTGTCTGCCCAATTACCCAAATAACTTACAGAACTATCAACTGCTCTTGTGGCGGCATCGCTCAAAGCACCAACGTAGTTCTTATATGGCGTGACAGTTTTCTTATCAGAATCAGTAGTGATCGAAACTGGTTTCAGTACATCAAGGTTTTTCTCGAGTTGCTGTTCTAAGCGATAACCATCTAAGTATGCTATTGGGTTATCACCAAATTCGCCAACTGGCATGTGGTATCGAATCTTATTCACTATCTGATTAGAGTCCCTTTCTTGAATCTCAAGGTTGAAAGGGTGGACAACAAACTTACCAGTTGTTTCTTCTTGGCGCTCTGCCAGACGCTTTTCGACTTGATTGAAACTATCCGTACCTTCTTTGATCTGTACAATTTTAGTTTCTCTAACGGTAGCGAAAGGCAAGAAGTCTAGATTATCAGCAACTGCATCTCTAGTTGCGAGTAACAATCGAATTCTAAATCTATCAGCACCAGGAGACGAAAGGTTCGGGCGAGCACCTTGGTTGTCATACAGTGCTTCATCATCAAGCACAGTAACCACATCTTGTACTACTTCAAAACCAACGTCGGCATTAGCGACTTCGCTATAAGGCGAAATGACTATTTGTTGCGCAGGTGCGTATACAAAGAATCCTTGAGTAAAGAAGTCTGCGCCCTGCATAGTAAACATGACACCTTTGCCAGTAGGCGAAGGAACGTCCGAACGACCTGCCACAACTTGAAGGTCGTCCAATCCTGGACTTGTAAGGGTCTCGCCCAAACCAAAGGTCAATGGTGCAGTTTGAGTTTCTGTAGAGTTAGTTTTGTCCTGTCCAGCGTCGATGTATCTTCCATACAATACTGGGAAAGATCCTGTGCCATCAGTAGCATCAGTGACTTCTACGTGACTGACTACAAATTTTAGACCCGACGTTCCGGTCTTAGCAGCACCCGTAAAAACTGCGCCGAGATATTGTTTTGCTTCTTGAGGCAATACAGGATTAGTAACATCCGTTGTTCTGGCAACTACAACATAGTCGCGGATTTCAGTACCAGCACCTGAAGACTTAGGACTTACAGCAGCACCATCTAAGAAAATATTTCGGGCGAACCGAGTAATCTGCGTTTGTAGAATAGTTTGTAACTGTGTAAGTTCACGTGCCTGCAAAGGGCGACCACTATTGAACAGGATACGTTGATATCCGGCACTATCAAGGAAGTCGTCCTTGTATACACCTTTGAAAGTATTTTCAGTAAACTGCTGAGGCATTTTTGTTTTCCTTACAGGTCAATAACGATTTTGACGTCTTCAGTTTGTTCGTCGTCGCGGACAATCGCTACTCTGTTATCTATGTAGATTACGGTTCCAGAGAATCTGTCTGCTTCTGCTGGTCTTAAGTTTGGTCCATTAGAATTAGGTACAATGTTACAGGTCCCCAAATTTCCTGTCTTGTTTCTATTCTCATAGAAAGTTAATGAGTGAGTAGCATCACTTTCGAACATTTGGAAACCAGTTTCTCTAGTTTGATGACAATATGCGATTTGATTGGTGGCATCAAAATAGTCCAATATAGCAGCAGGTTCTACTGGCAGTCCAGTACCACTCTGCACAATTAATTGGTCGCCAGTCAAATCTCCGGCGAAACCAGCAGCACCAGTAACATACAATTTCTTATAGACTTGCGCTGTTACAGCAGTCGCAGCAGAATCTCTTCCAAGCGCAGGAACAAAATTACCGAACTGCGCTGAATCTTTTTGTGGATTCTTAATAATACCTACCTGACGGAAGTCATTACGAACATTAAAATCGTTGTTCTCAGTACCAGTCAAAGTTGTATGGAACATAAGGGCAGATGAATTCAGGTTAATAACTGGGTTGCTGCCCATGCCAGAATCACCGCCAACGATAATTGCTCGCGCTTTTGCTCCAGTACCGCCACCGCCATCAAAGTGAATACTGGCATTAGCATAGTTTTGACCAAAACGATAAACGTCTGAGTCACCAATATTTCTTTTCATAACTACTTGGAACACTGATCCGTTAGCAACACGTGCAACTGCCTCAGCAGAATCACGACTCTTAACCATTTTAGTACCAAGTTTGAAATTTGCATTAGGGAGGCGATGCGGTGTACCAATGATGTTTACGGTAGGAGCTGTTGTGTACCCAGTACCGCCAGAGTCTATTGCAATACCAACGATTTGTCCCCTTGTTGCACTATCTTGTATCTGCCATTGGTTTTGGCGAGCAGTCGTTGCGTTGATATATCGAGGATCTTGCTCTGAGTCGGCGAGGAACTTTTCTACTGGCATGTAGGCAGAAGTCAAAAACTTACGTGCTTCTGCTGCACCAATGGTGAACAGGAATTTCCAAACGTATCCATCTTCTTCGTTTGAAAACGGTAAAATTTGTCGTTTAGTTGGTTTATACAACGAAGGTTTTTGGTTGCCTTGATCGTCATAACCTGCTGACAAGCAAACGAAAACTGAGTTATCGTCAGTGATCACATAATACGGATATTGAATATCTCCAGTTGCGCCGATCGTAGTGTTAGAACTGTATTCGTTATCCCAAGCACTGTAAAAGTTACCGAAAGTCCAGTTGTATCTCGGTACAACGTATGAGATGTCAGTAATAAGTTTTAGAGACTGAAGCGATTCTTGGTATTTGATCACTTCATTATCAGAAGGGTTGGGAATCGGAGGCAGTCTTTCGCTTTGACCAGCACTAACTGAGTCCCACTCTTCTGCGCGACCAATACCCAAATAAAATCTATCAGAGTCAGTACCCTGCGTCTTACCGATATTAAGATAAGACTGATAGATATTATCCAATATTTCTCTTTTGAATTTGTCTGATACTGTAGCCGCCATTATTTTTTACTCTTATTGATTAATCCTAGTTTGAGATGCCGAATCAAAACCCATGGCAATCCAGTTGTTGCCGACCCACATTACTTCTACGCCACGAGCACCGTCTACAAAGAAAGAAGACCCCGAACCAAAGTTAGCAGGAGTCACCAAGGCACCAGCAGAAGTGGTGCTTACGAACTTTTTAGTTTGACCTGTATTAGTTCCGTCTGCCAGCGTCAAAGATATGTCTGATACTGCGGTGATCAAAGTAATTGGTACGCTTGGATCTGCGGCACCGTTTGCAGTCAATTGTTCGTTTCCACTAATAATATTACAAGTAGAGCGCACCACGCCACTGTTCAATGGTTGTAGCACCAAATCCACATCAGCAGAGTCACCAGCAACTGCGATCGCTGGTCCACTCGCCGAATCGCCGCTCTTAATGTTAATAAAGTTTGCTGAGTTTTCACCGCTCAACAACAACACTTCGTCGCCGTTAGAATCTAAGACCTGATTTATTTTAGGCGAAGTAAAGGTCTTATTTGTAACTGTTTGAGTTGCAGTGTCAACTACTACGTTTCCTGTATGATTAGGCAACGTGATTGTTTTCATAGAACCGCTGGAGACGTCACCGACAAATTTGGTCGGATATCCGCTAGAAGAATCTCCGAAGAAAATAGTACCATTTGTGTCAATATGAAAATCGTCGTGCGCTGCTACTGAATCGCCATACAAAGATTCAAAGATAGTGCTGAAGTTTGTATTAATTTTATCAGCAGCTGCTCTCAGCGTATCGCCAGTTCCGTCATTAGCAGTGGTGCCATTGAGTAGTTTTTGTCGATTCGTGACGTGTGCCATTTTTCAGTTCCGTAAATTTATACTGTTATTTATACTGGTTTTTAGTTGTTATCACCAGGATTTAAGTTAGGATACTCGGTATATTGAATCAGATTTGGTGTATTAGATTCCAGCAAAGGTTCTCTATGGGACCCTTGCGTTGCCGCCCAAGCATCGTAACCACCAACGCCATGATAGACGTTGCTATCATATGTAGAGTAGATGGTAGTTTGCAGTCCTGAACCGTTACTATCATATCCATACCATCTATCTTCGTCAAGAGGGTTGATAATGTTGGAGAGATCTGCATAAGTATCGTCCAATGTCCTTGCTTCAATATTGTCTGCTTGGTAAACTGAACGATACTGAGTATGCCAATTCTCTATGTTCCTTGGATGGTTCATATCATTAACTCGAGTTCTGATACGTTCGCCGTATGGTCCTGGTCCGATCTCAGTGATTGAAGTAGAGAACAATCCTGTTCCGTTGCGATCGTTCAAGAAATCAGTTGGCGTGAATCCAGAATCAAACTTATCGGCAACAAACTTACCGCCAACAAACTTCTGCATAATTTGAGCAGTAGAGAACACATCTATAGGTGGTGGTGGTTCGATAAACGATGGTTGCGGACCCAAGTTAAAATCAAAAATAGAATTAATTTGCACCTGGCCAGCAAGATACATACCAGCAGGGTGTACAAATGTTTTGTAAGCATCTCTCCATACTGGTACACCAATTGGAGTAGAAATCAATATTCCATACAACTGATAGAAGGTATTATCAGTGATCCTCTTTAAAGTAAGTTCTGTTCCGATAGTAGAATAACTTCTTCTCGTTGCTTCTACCTTCAAATCTTGTCCTGGTGCCAGTAATGCTTTATTCGCCAGATAAGAAATTTTGCTATCGCTGTCTATAATTGGATTACCAGACCCGTCGCTATCAAACTTATTAGAAGCAGCAGGTTCTAGTAAAAGTCCAGCACTATCCAGCGTTTGTAAAACGATTGCCTGTTTAGCAAAATCAACAGTATAGTCTAAATCTTGACGCAACTGGATATAATCTCCATTGCTGTCTGTGACCGAAACTACAATATCGGAACCTTTGAAGGTGTATGGGAAGTTTCTGCCTGTTGCTTCGCCATTACCTGCGAATATCATTTCTTCTTCGTTAGGGTCACCGACAAAAAAGACTTCGTCTTTGCCGTATCGGACTTCAATATCTAATCCATAAAATACACGGAAAAACTGTTTGATAGAAAATTCAGTACCTTTGGATCGGTACAGCAGATTAGAATATTGAAGTGAAGTTCTTTTGTCGTTGAAAGATTCGTAATAAGGTTTGCCCAGCAATAATTCGTTTGCAATAAAGTCCAACAGTTCAACTTTTGCGCCTGCAATATCCCTATTAAGGAGAAGGTCGTTTAGCGTTTCTGCGACATTGCCTTCTTCTTCCAGTGTCTTGTAGTACTCTTGTAAGAATTTTACAAGTTTTGGGTACTTGTCGTCAAAGTGCCCAGGAAGAACATCATAAACATGATATTTGTCTAGGTCTAGATTGCGACGATATACATCTGTTAGAGTCTTATCTAACATTAGATAGTGTCTACCTTAATTGCTTTCGAGAAAGATTCTTCTTTGTCGAATCGAATAATATTATTAAGTTGAGCAGTTACAGCAGATTCGTTTGCTGGCACGCCAAATATCTTTATGAAGTTTCTACCGCCAGGAATAGTCTGTACTGATAGATTTTCTATATGTACTTCTCCTCGAGCAGCATCATAGTAACCAACATTGCTGACCATGACTTTGCCGCCAATCGTAACAAGTTCCAATACGTTAGAAGGTTTCCTGTCAAAAACCACAGGCACTCTTCCCTCTGGCGAAACTCTTATCCGATCGTTCACTTTGTTCCTTATGATACAAGTTTGATTTCTGAAGATAAACAAACTAGAGGTGATAGTGTGATCATTGGTAACAAGCGGGTCTCTAAGAGCGACAGGGAAAGTCAAGTCAAATTTTTGTTCTAAGTTAAATATAGGCAAGATTCTTCTGTTTAATTTTATATCTGATCTAGAAGAAAGCACTGAAGCATCAGCGGCATCAATAGCAGTCAGCATATTCGACTTACGGAATACTTGGTCAAACTTACCAGTGTTCTCCAAGAAATATTGATCAATGGCATCAGTCACCAATGCGTTTACTGTTGACTCGCTGAATCCAGTTAATGACGGATTGAATCTAAAAAATGTTTGGCATGATATAAAAGTCGTTTCTGGATCAGTAAACTTCAAGTCAAAAGAAGCGATTGAAAACTCGTCAGCAAGATCTAGGATACCTTGCCGGACGTCGGAAATAGTTGAGTTTGAAAGATTGTCTTTAAATACAATGGACGTAAACACCGAACCATAATCTGGTTTAGGATCATCTTCGCCGCCCCAAGACTTAATGTCGTCAATAAACGAAGAATATTTTTTAAGTATCAATGCGGAGTAGTCGGTTGACGTTACCATTCTATTTTGCGCAGCATATTGATATGGCGCATTTATTCGCATAGATTCTATTGATTCTTTGTCTGCGCCACCAGAAGATCTTGACAATGTTGTGACTCCAACATCACCCTCATCTACCTCTACAGTAGAAGAAGTCGTAGTGGCAAAAGTAAAACTGGATGCAATTCTAAGGGCAGAAATTTCGTTAGCAATAATTCCATTCGTTCTTAAGTAATTGACTTCGATAACTTGTCCAGAAGTCGGTGCGGCACCCAAAGAGTTGCCGTTACCGAAAGTCAGTTCATACAGTCCATTGGGCGATTCCCTTAAAACATACAATCTAGATTGTTCGTTAATCGTAGTGGCATCAAGCAAGTTTACATACTGAGTAAAGTCGCCTCTATTATTTGCACTCTGCTGATTAGGATAAACTTTTATGATCGCAGTTGTGATGTCCATATTCTCATCTGGTATCACATAAACAGTATCTGTTACCTCTCCAACTATAAATTGTTGATTGACTTCAATACCTTCAAAAACTTTAATAGGTAGGGATGGATCTGCTACTGGGGCGAATCTGTACACCTCTCCCGCAACTGAAGTCGCAGTTAACGACTCTCTGTTTGTAAAAGTATAGTCCACACCATCTTTAGTCCCACGGAGGACTAATTCTCCTGGCAACAAAGTTTGGGAGTTTTGAATTATAAGTGGATACCCAGCAGTGTTAACATTAAGAGTGATTGTACACTCCGGCGACTTTTTAGAATCGGGCACATAACCTAAAGATTCAGCAAGAGAAACTACTGATGGACGCAATTGCGCAGTTACAAGGAAAGACTCGTTTAATGAAAAGTTTGCAATCAATCCATTAAGATGTGTGTTGTATGCCAACACATCCAAAATATTGGATAAACCGGAACCTTCAAAATCATAATCGTTGAACTCTCCGCTATTTCTCAGAGAAGTCTTCAACGACTCTTTGATTGTATTAAAGTCTAGTTGCGCTGAAGTAATAGTAGTTGATGCCATTATCGTAACCTATTCATGTTAACTCTTGCTGTAAATTCCCCTTGCTCATTTTCTATAGTAAACTCCACAATAACTGCGACAGTATTCCTAAGACTATTTCTGCTAAAAATACTGCCTGCTCCTTTTTTCACCAAATCGTCGCCATCAAAAAATTTAACATCCGTAACAGTGACTCTCGGTTCGTCTCTTCCCAGCGCATTGACTACCATTTGAGAAATAAGAGTTTCCGAATAAGTCTCCACTGTCTCAAAAAGCATAGCACGAAGGTTGGCGCCATATTTTGGTCTAAATGGTTTTTCGAGTCTATTGGTTAACAATATATTTTGCACAGATTGTATTACTGCTGCCGCATCACTTTTCTTAAACACGTCGCCTATGAAACCCTCTGGCGTGCCATTGTTATAACTGGTCGGAGTGCCAGACTTAGCAGTAAAAGATAAGTCTATGTCGGAATATTGTATTTTTTTACCAGTGACAAGAGTATTGTCTTTTAATCCTGGTGTGACTCGTTTTAGTGCCATTTGTTATTATAGTCCAACAGTCTGATAGTTCTATTTAGTCGGTAATTTCTATAAGATCTGACCCAGAAAGAGTTTGCCTGTTGAAATAAGTGCTAACCTTCATTTCAAAGGTTGCTTTAAAGTCCTTTTCAATTTTAGGCATGACTACTATCAATTGTTGTGTCATAACTTTGTCAGGGCGAGTCATATCATAGTCCAAACTCAACTGATCATAAAAGAACGTATCCCTAATATACAACGCCAACTCAAAACCTGCGCTGTAGTCAATTTTACCGCGAGAGTTGTATAACGTGTATACGCAAGCACGACCTTCGTACTTCAATTGGTTAATAGGATAACCACCTTTTACAATAGACTTCTGAGTACCACCACCATCTTCTTTACGGTATGGTTCACGCCAGTATCTTGCTTTAGCATCTGCTTCCTTTTTACCGTCAACTGCTTCGCGGATACCATTGGCAGGATTATAGTATCCTTCCGTAACCTGTAATCGGAAGTTCTTAAATTCTTTTGCCGAAGAAATACCTTCCATCAACCATGCGTGTAGGTAAAACTGACGGGCAAGATCCTGCCTATCTTTTACTATGGGCACAAACTCAAGTGAAGTCTTAGATCCTGGTGCGCCAAAGAACTTCGACATTGTACTAGATTTTGACAATCGGGTTCTACTTGTAATCGGAGCATCCATCTTATCAGGATTATAAACTGGATCTGCTACGATAGTCCTAGTTGCCGCCTGTTTGTTTTTGGGCGTAAAGGTCTTAGAAGCACGTTCCAAAGGATTGCCGAGCAACGTGTAACCGAATCTAGGGGTCGGTTCGCTACTGCCAGTTCTTTTCATTTCATACGGTGCTGATGGTGCAGGATCTTTATATTTTTCAGATATTCTATTTTCATCAAGCAAAGAACCGATACACAGCGGACCATTAGTTTGCATCTCAGGCGCAGTGGTTGCATCAGCAGCACCGTCCATTGTACGCAACTTTGATCGAATCTCTGCTGTACTCGGCGTCCAGTTAAAATAGTAACTGTATGTGTCATGTTTAGCGATTTTATCTTCTAATGCACCATCCTCGTCAATAACAACTTTGCGTACAGCAAATGGAGAAGTCTTGTTCCAAACTTCCCACCATTTAGTTGGATTGCCATAGTAATCATACAGTGGTTCGTGCACAATCTCAGATTCTGGAGAAGTCATTGCATAACCTTGGTTCGGTCCCAGAGGTCCTGCTGCTACCCAGAAGTCTGGATCGGTATGCACCGCTGATCCGTCAAAATTCATTGACTGTCGGACTACGTGATTTGCCTTTGCGTTCCACCCCCACTCATACTGATAGCTTGGTTTGATGCCAGTTCCCATATCGCTAGTGCCGTCATGGCGAGTTTCGCCAGTCCATGGTGGGTAGTCTCTAGTGGGAGGAGGAGGACTATAAGCACCACCAGCACCTGTACCACCAGCAACTTTTGCAAGTTTAGCATTTATAGCATTCGTCGCGTGATCAGCGCGATAAGCATCATCTGCCTGTTCTGCTTTAGTGGCAAAGTTTGAAATGTGTGCACTATGCGCCTCTTCAGAATATTTTGCATATTTGGCAGTCCATGCTTCTAACGCACGACCTACCAAGTTTCCGTGGAATACTGTGTTCTTTCCTTGCGTGTCGTCGCCGCCACCCGTAAACAATGAACCAAAGAAATGAAACTGCTCGCCGCCAATTTTACCTTTCTCTCCGATGAGACGTAGATCTTTGGAAGATATCACTGTGTTTTTACCAGCAGAAGTTGTAATATGTTCCTCTGCTGACATTCTAATGCCACGGCGAGCATTAGGTATAATATCTCTGTTAGACAAAATACGAAAATCTTTTTTGGTAATTATCTTGTGTTCATGAGCAGTGAAGTCTACAACATCACCCCAAACCTTGGTGTCTTTGTTTCCACGAACGATAGTCTGATGCGCGTCACCAGTTTCGGTGATATATGTACCATGTACCGAGTGATTGTGATTACCACCAACATCAACGTTGTAAGAACCACCGACCGTCAGATTATAGTTTCCGTTGACCGTTAGATTGAGGTCACCGTCATATGTTAGATTACCTTCGCCCTGTACTATAACTTCGTGATCAGCACCGACAACCTGAATTTGATGGGTCCGAGAAGCAACTAGGACGGATCCGTCTTGTTTGAGTTCTACACCTGCGCCAGTATGATGCTTGATAAGGATTCTCTGATTCCCAGGAGTATCATCGATCTCAAAAGAATGTCCGGAAGGTGTTTCATTTGCCTGATTAAAAGGAAAAATGGAAGTGGTGCCAACTGGGACATCAAAACTAACACCCATGGTGCTCCCGCGCATCCAAAGATCATTGATTCTTACGCCACGTCCAGGAGCACTAACATTACTCGCAAACCAATTATATCGTAATGGGTATTCGCCAGTAGGATCCGCTGATCCGTCTAAAGGAACGCCAGTAGTGAGTTCTTTACCTTGTTCTTCAGGATTGCTTATACGATCCGTGACTTTATTAGATCCAGTTGTCATTAGAAATTTTTCTCCAGCATATCAGGATCCTTAGTTAATACATCTGGTCCCGACCCCTCAAGTGCCTTCAGGATATCCTGAGGAGACAATGCAGGGTCGTTCGGTGGGTCTAGGTATAATGATTGCTTGTTGAAATTATTGTACACATAGTCTCGTACATCAAATCCTGGGTCGTCTTGAGATATATCTACGTCCATATGCCCTAATGCTTGACCACCAGGATATTGATCAAAGAACGTTCGGAATATTTGATATAAACTATTATACTGTGATTGCGTAATACTCCTCGGGGAGATTTCCATTTCTATCGCTCTAGTATCTGTGGGAACGTTGACGCCGCCCACTAGACACACGCCAATAGAATATGCATTATGTCCATTGGTTGGACAGTGACTGCCAGCACTATTCAAGGGGACGCCACGTTCTACTGCGCCATTGCGTTGAATTATTAGGTGATATGCGTTATCACCAGCACCTGTTAGAGTAGTTAGTTCTGACGCAGAAAGGTTCGCATTTGTAAAAGTTTCTGACCAGTGAACAATAATTTCAGAGATATCTCTTGTCATACTTGCCATCTCTGCTTCTAATTCTTCAACCGAAGAAATAAACTGACCTCCTGGTTGTATATTTTCTTCACCGATCTTATACGATTCCGGTCCTCGATACCCTATCAACTCAAAATCTTCTTCCTCAGTTAAACTTTGAATTGTGCCTTTTGTTTGCTCAGCGATACTTTTAAGCGGAGCGAGATCTCCTCCATTCTCACCTTGTATCGTGGCAGCAACTAGGTCGTTTGTGGTGGTATCTGATACCTCTGAAGTGTCAATAATTCCTGCAGCATCAGAAACAGCATCGACTATACTCTCCGCTGCTACAGTAGATTGCGGTCCTAAAATATTATTAGCAGAAACCAGACTTTGATTGCTTGTTATTTGATTAATAGTAACCGCAGCAGCATCGCTTATACTAGCAGGGTTTCCTAACGCATCTACTATAGCATTAGACCCAAGAGCATCATTAATAATATTTTTCGTATCGTTTATTTGGTTTAGTGCAGCGTTTTGCACGAATCCTGGTAAACCTGCTGAAAATATAGAATCGTCTACTTTGTTCAGAACAGAGTTTAATTTTTTATCGTATAATGCTTTTATTCCTGCAAGTTGATTTTCGACATTGACTTGAGGCGCACCGCCAAGTTTTCCTAAAATGTTGTTGCTTTGTAATACAGTCGACAATACTTGCTTGCTCATTCCTGGTGTAGACCCGACCATAACATCCGCAACTTGATCATAAAGATCGGTAGGGATATTTGATCTGTTCGTTAAAGAAACACCAGGATTATTTCCGATGAAATTGTTTATCAAATTGTTTATTTGAGTAACTGCTTCTTGTGGTAGATTACCACCAGTCATTGCTTGTAATGCAGCATCGGTTCCGTTCGATCTCGTCAAACCTTGTGCAATAAGTGTATTCAAAGAAGATACGTTAGCGATTGCCATTATTCAGGAACCTCATCAACAGGAGATATGAAGTTCAAGATACCTTCTTTACCGTCTTTAACATATGTCAAACCTTTGATTGGCGGATAATTACCAATCTCAGTTGCCATAGCAGGCAAGGTATCGTCGTACATACCGTTGGTCCCCTCAACCAGAACTTCGTCTAACATAAATTTAATACTCTTTGGCGTTGCGCTGTTTACAATACGCCAAGGATAATGGTTTCGCTCATTATCTAGGTGATAAATGTCAGGGTCGTTTGGTATTCCTGGGAATCCATCAACTCTGGCATCATCTTCCTGTAACTCGCGAACTTGCATGCCACCGATAGAGTGCGTAACTGTATCATAATACCATGCAACGATGTCGCTGAACACTGCAGTAATACCATCTACAGGTTTATACGTGCCGTTGACAATCATCGGAGGAACAACTGGTGCATCTTTCCAAAGATACCCATACTTCCAAGATTCGGTAGAAGGTTCGCCCCATTCAGGTGCTTGTCCATATGGCGTCGGTGGCGGTGTTCTTCCTGGTGCGCCAGTTCCATCAGCACCAGTTTCAGGTTCATACCAAAAAGTATAGGTTTCACCAATGACTCTCTCGTACAAGAACTTTTCTTTACCTGTTTCATTGACGTGGTGAAACTCGTCCTCATACATATGGTCGCCTGCTTGGCCACCTTGCGCTTCCCACCACAACGGCATTTCCATTTCACCGTGAATATACAGCATACCAGTGCCGTAGGTAAGATGGTCTATGTCAGGAACTTCTTCCGTGAGCGATACCCAACCATCTGCACGATCTTTGTGTACTAGGCGACCATCATTTTTAGATGAACCGTGAGAATTTAGGGAACCGAATCGCTCGAAGTCACGGACACCGTATCTTCCGATATTAGATAAGTTCTCGATCAACCACTGTTTAATTCTCTCAGCATGGATTGCTTCAAGTTCTCGTAACCCAATACGATCCAAAAAGTTTTTGATATACTGATTAATTTCGCTGAGGTTTATAGTTGGCATTATCTCGCTCCAAGTCCTCCGTAAATTCCTTTCGCTTTGCCTATAGCACCACCAACGCTACAAGCAGTCCTAGGGTCAACATAATATTTAACTAGTTGCGCGACCTGTCCGTTACCTTTTTCTTCAATACCGTCAACTTTCTCTCCATACAAGTTGCCTTCTATCTCGCGTGCGCGCAAGACTTTGGACATGGCCATCGAACGAGCAGTTTTTAGTTCGTGAAGAACATATAGTAACTGCCCCTCAAAATCTTTATCGTCTCTAGTTGGTGCTAATCGACTTATATAAGCAAAAAATCTATGATACCGAGGACTGTTAGGTTGCCATCCAGCGATACCTATACCGTTCCCAGTTTGCGTAGGATCTAATCCGCTGACCTCTTGCAAAACACCTGTAATAGAAGATGCTTGTTTTGCGTTAAACCCATTATCTATAAAGTATCTAGCAACATCTCCTGCTGACGCTGGACCAGAATTTTGCACCTCTGGGTCAATAGCGTCCGCATTAGATTGTTGAAACGAATACGTGAATGGATTGGTTGCCATATCTTCACGATTAGATGCTTGTACCGTAGTCGGAAACTCGATACGAGGAAGCGAACCCAAAACCAGTGGCAACTGAGAAGTAGCACCGTCTAAGAAAAATCCGAAAACTAGTGCACCAGGAAGTATCATGGTGCTAGTTCCTAATCCAGACACGCCATATGTATCACCAGGATTCATAACTTGCGCCCAAGGAAGATCGCGCTGAGGGATACCAGACTCGTCAGCAACGTCAGTGTGGATACCATGTATGCGAATCTTTACTCGTCCCTCTAATCCGTAGGGAGGAGTATTATCAATTACGTTAGCAACAAACCAACGTACATTATCTCCGTAATATTCGTTTTCCCAAGTCTTCATTACGCAGTGCCTCCATCAAGGTCTGCAACTTTAGTTACAGATACAGCGACCTCGTGGGTGGTTGACTGAAAAATATTTCTACACTTATGTATTAGATAAGTACCAGATAAATCTTTATTAAATTCTTCGTCGCCAGCAGTTTCAACGTTGGTGTTTTTAAAATTAATTTTTATTAAGTCGCCGACAGTAACGCCAGATGCGCCGTTTTCAAGTTGTGACCAAAACGAGATTCCTGGCAATATTAAGTCAATCATGTTTTTATTGAACAGACTCTTTACAGCATAATGCCTTAATTTGTTGAGTGCTTCTGACTGATCGAACACATCGTGATAACTATTCCTGTATCCGTAGGTTCCATAAGAAGTTACGAGGTTTATATAACGGGCATCAAACTCATCGAGTGTTTTAGTCTCGTTGTCGATAGTAAGTTTCTGTTCGTCATCAAAAACATTTTGTTTGCCTCCCTTCATCATACCACCTTCAGTGTCCATCTTCTCTATAAGATCGGTTACACCAAAATGCCTAGAATATCTTTGACTGCTAAACACATCATAAGAACTCATCATAGCACCAGCAGAACTTTCTGCTGCTAGTTTCAAGGTGTCTTGTAAGTTCTCAAATGAGATTTTCTTTACGATAAATGCCTGCTTCGAAATGTCTGCACCACCAGCAGATTGTCCTCTCGCCTGAGAATATAGGACAGGAAGTTCTTCGTTCCAGATTTCTTTTTTGTACATATCCTCTAAATTACCAAAACGAATAACATCTTTGCCGCCATTTAATTGTTGATCATAAATCGTTTGATATGCATAAAAAGGTGCGCCAATTTTAGTTGTTGCTCTGTCCATTAACCATTCAACTGCTTCTAAAGGACTAATGTATGGCGTAATAATTCTTACAGGTGACTGCTTACTTTTTTGCCCATCCATATAGTTTCTATCAGTTCGCACTTCTAAGTGGTTCTTTAGTATAGACTCAGATATATCTTCTAATTTACCAGTGTAAGAACGAGAGATTTTTATAAACTGATCTTTGTATGCATGAGGCGCAATCAGGTTTAAATGGTACATTTCACTACGCTCACTCAGTTTCCTGACTTGAACAATAGATACGATGTTAAACTTTATATCTACCTTTGCTTGAGGTATTTCCGGAATCTGAATACTCAAGTCTATTTGCTCAGTGCCTTTCAACTTTATTTCGTCAAACACACCAAGATCGTCAAATACCAATATTTGTCCAGTAATATAAGGTTTTTCTAGATCTTCGAAAAAATCTATTTCGGCGATCATTTGTTTTACGTCATAGTCATCGCTCAGTCTGTCTGCGCTGATTACTGCTTTCGTAATGACATATTCTTGTTGTACATTCTGTACCATGTTATGATCTCGCAGTCAACAAGGCATTCCATTCAGTCAGAACTTGACTTATAACATCAGGTTTAATAACTTTTATCGAACGCAACTCGTCGTTGGTTTCCCTCAATCTTTCGAAATATGATACAGATTTTCTGGTATCTACACTAGACCATATAAAAGGATAAGGTGCATCGTCTGAATAACTTGGTTGCACCCAATTACCATCAGCATCTTCGTAATGATGCGGGGCATCGTACTGGCGATAAGTTTGAACATTAGTCGTTCTTTCATACTGAGTTGTTGGCGTGAAATTATAATTTCCTGCTATGATGTATTTCGCAGAAGCTTCGTCAATAGTGACAAGACTGCCTGTATTAATTCCTGGCAACACACCATCAGTAATCGTTGGAAACGGAGTGCCTTTAAAGTCGATATGAAGTAACGCCAAGTCTTGATCTATTCGTACTATTTGACCTGCTCTTTTGTCTTGTTCAAACCATACATATGCTCCAACTTTGAAACTAGTAGATCGAGACAACGGTTTGTTTGGTTCTGAATCTTCGCCTAGTTGTATCAAACTCACAGTACCAGTCGTGCGCACTGATAAATTCGGATAGTATTCTTGCGCTCTCCGGTATAGTTGAGAGTTAGCGATTGGCCAATGTTGTTCTCTCAGGTGATCATTCATCAACCAGAACGTCCAGTAATGATCTGACGTGCCATAAAGTTTGAAAGAAACTTGGTCAGGTCTTTCGCTGTTTTGAATTTGATAGTTCTGATAAAACGAGACATATTCTTTTATTTGATCTAGGATGTCAATATAAACACTTATGTTTTGAAACTTTGTGGATGTTTCGTTGTTGCCGAACTTGTATAATACTTCTGGGAATTTTCTAAAATAATTACTCATATTAGAACCCCTCCTCAATCGCTGCTCGATCCAGTGTTCTAGATTCGGTCAGCGTTATGTTTATATCGGTTTCTAAGAATGCTACGTCTCCCCCATTTTCTTGCACCAAACTTTGTCCAGTTGGATTATATGCTGCACTAAATGCTTCGATATAGCAAGGAGCGACCTTGGGCGCGAGAGGCGATAGTTCATTGTTGTAATACATTTCTATTTGGAAACGATTCGGGAACTTATAACCAAGGGATGTTCCTTTTACTTCTCCACCACCGATGCTTTCAGGATACATTTCTAATCTAAAAATTTTGATTATGTCTTTTATCGCTTGGGATTCAGCAGCATTGGTAGGAATCAATTTAAAGTTAAACTGAAATGAACGCAGACTAACCTGTTTGAACAAAGCACGAGTGTTTGGGTTTGGCGCAACTTTAGTTCTATCCTGTACTGCTTGACCTACTTTCGGCATAAACTTTTTAATGGTCTCAGTACCAACCATCTCAAGGAGTCCGTCATCGGCAAGTTGTTCAAAGGCAGATCCTTCAAATCCATTTACCATCATACCTGCTGCGCCTGTCTCTACGTTCTCATATTGAACGCGATCAGCATACAAAGCGCCAGCAGGGAAATATAGGTTGACGACTGTGGACAATGGCGCATCAGTTTCGTCAACTAGGGTGAACCGTATTTCAGAAGGATATCCCTCGTCCTTTACTGGAAATTTAGCCATGAAAACACTCTCGTTGATAAATAAGGTTGTTATTATTTCAGTTATTTATATACAATGCCGAGGACTTACAAGGGGAAGTACACAGTAAAACACCCCAGCAAGTACAAAGGGAATCTTGAGGAGGTCGTGTACAGGTCTAACTGGGAAAAATCAGTTATGATTTGGTTGGACAATAACTCCGAAGTTGCCAAATGGAACAGCGAAGATTTTATCATACCATACTACTACGACGTCGACAAAAGGTGGCACAAATATCACGTTGACTTCTGGATTAAGTTCAAAAGCGGAAACGTATTGCTAGTAGAGGTCAAACCTAAAAAGCAAACTCAACCGCCCAAGTCTAAGAACCCTCGTAGCAAACGCTCACTCAACGAAGCATTCGCATATATCAAAAACCGCAACAAGTGGGAAGCAGCAGAGCAGGTGGCGAAGGATAATGGTTACAAATTCGCGATATGGACTGAAGATGAGTTGACGAAAATGAAAATCCTCAACAAGACTCCAGGAAAACTGAAGAAACTAAAACCGCTCGCTCCGTTCAAGAAAAAGAAAAGTTAGAGTTTCCTTCCTCTATATGCCCCGCGAGCAGTTCGATCGCTCTTATCCATTGGAGAAGTCATTGGACCAGAGTTTATAGTTGTACTGTTGCTTACGTTTGAGTTTTGCGTAGGGGCAAATACAGCGTTGCCAGCTGCCGTAGCAGATTCTTGTTCTTTATTCATTTCTGCTTTTTTCTGTTCCATATCGAGGACGTTAGATCTCTGCGCAGATTCTTGATTACCGCCAACTAACTCTGGAGATTTTGGCGTAATGCTGACTGCGTTTTCGATCTTACCACCAGTTTCCATGGCGATTTGTGCTGCCTCTTCTGGGGTGCTAGCAGTTCCTAACAGTTCGCCCGTCTCTGGATCAGTTACTGGATAACTAAACTGTTGCGCTGCCTCTGCTATATCAGGAGAGAAAGCATCTCCGTTCATCGCTTCCGGAGTTTCCTCTGGTTCTTTTGGTTCAAACGTGAAGTTCATTGAAGAGAAGAAGTTCTTGACCTTAGTTGCAAACTTCTCTTGATCTTGCAAGAACTCTTTAACTTGTTCTGGTGAGGCACCCGAATCAACCATTTGACGAACTTGTTCAAATACTTTAGGACCAACATCAAATTTTTCGTAGGTATCTTCTAATTGTTTAAACTCGTCAGTGACTAGGTTGTCTATAGTTGTACCAGTGTCAATATAGACATTTCCTTTAGCAGTGTCGTCGTCAAATCTGGCGGTTAACGAACTAGTCTTCTCTACGATTTCTTTCTCGCCGAACTCGTTAGTTTTGTACTCGCGCTCCGAACTGTTCGCTATAGCGACTACTTTATCTTGTCGAATCGAACTCGTGTGACCCGACATCCGTTGTGAATCGCCATCTTGTTCGTACTCAGAACCAGAATTAACAATAAACTCGGTATCGCTTGAGGTACGCACACCTCCTGCCACATCAGCTGAACTTTCCGGAGCGAATGGATAGAATGGACCAAACCCAACTTTGCCGACCAGAGGTACGTCAAACTCTATGCGAGGTATGCCGAATCCTTCAAACAAACCTTTGATTAACTTTTTAATTTTTCCAAAGTCAAACAAACCGCCGACCCACTCTTTGATGTCATTGAATCCTTCGATCAGTGGATCTAGTAACCCATCGAATGGAGAAGTTTTAAGATCTTCTATTTGAGGTTGGATGTCAGTATCAATTACAGGTTGGATATTATCGTATTCACCATCGTCTAAATCACTACCCGATGCGCCCATAAATAATCCAGCTTGTGGCGTCCCTATAATACCACCACGCTTACCTGTCGCTGTATTAATTTTAGTGGGCGCAGGAGGTGCTTCTCCTATAACTCGACCACGTTTACCAGTTTCTTTACTAACTTTGGTTGGTACGGGAGGTGCTTCACCTATAACTCGACCACGTTTCTCGGGCACTTTAGTTGGTTCAGATGCTTGAGCAGATGGTTCTGCTCCTTCTGCCTGTGGGAAAAGATCTGGTCCTCCCATTGCAATGGATGCAGTTCTCGCTGCGTTTATTTGCTTGAGTTCTTCTTCTGAAAAATCCGTTCGCGCAACACCATCTTCCTCAACAACCACTCCACCAACTTTTTTAGCAGTCTTACTAGTTTCCTGCTTCCCAGTAAAGTCGTCGAGTCGTTCCTTTCCTTCTTCGCTAAAGTCAGTATCGTCAGTATCAGAAGGTATTTCCATGCCACGCTTTGTGCTTTCTTCCTCTTCTTCGTCGTCACCGCCAAACCAATTTAGTGGGTTGAGTTTTGATGCAAACCCAAGTATACCGTCGACGATCATATCCTTTATTCCGATTACAAAATCTTTCACTGCGTCGACCATACTTCCAAATATATCGGTAATAGAGAACGAATCTAGTATTTCAGCGGCACCATCGAAACCAAAGAAACCTAATATTCCTGATATCAGATCTTTTATCCAGTCCAGCGGGATTGTGAGAATCTTCATAATTCCTTTTATAAAACCTGCTACGCCGCCAAATATTTTATCAAGCAACGTGCCTTCTTGACTCTGGAATCCTTCAATGAAACTCATAATACCAGAAACTAGAGCAGTGACAGCAGCAGCGATAGCAGCAATCGGTAGCAATATCGGTGCGAGAGCAGCGATTATAGGGGAAAGCATGGTCATGAGTCCGGTAAAGAGTCCGGTGATCATAGGCATGACCGTAGCACTAATAAATCCTAGAGTGGCGGTCAAGGCAGAACCAATCGCAGGTAATACGGTTTGAATAAGAGTTGTGCCTATCCTCATCAGGAACGAGAACAGTCCCTTTCCCAATAATTTGATGCCATTTAACAAGAACTTGCCCGCACCCGATATCAACTTACCTGCGCCAGTCAATGCTTTTGTTATACCACCAGCAAGTGTGGGGAATTTAGCAGCAAACAAAGACCAAGCGAGAGCAATTTTACCTGCCCACTCTCCAACGGTTGATACGAAATCTTCGACTGCTGTGAACAACCCAAGTTTTTCTGGGTTCATTCCGTCTTCGAATCCTTTTAAGAACGCACCCTTTATCTTTCCTGGTTTCTTTTCTCCGTCATCACCGCTTTCATCGCGCTGCCTTAACCTTTCTCGAGTATCATCATCTTTCTTTTGCCTATCTGCGATGCTTTCTTCTGTTTGAATAAGATCTTGGAACCCTCTAGAAAGTGTTTCTGGGACAGTGTTCATAAATGTAAGCATGACACTGGTCAGTTCTTGCATTCTTTCCGACAGTTGTCCTACACGGTCAGATATCTCAAACTGAGCATCGAGATGAAGGTCTGAATAATCGTTCAGTTCTTTGAGTTCTGTTACGACGGTTTCTAAGGTTGCCATTTGTTATTCTTAGAGTTAGGTTTCCTTTATTTATATCACATTTTAGACAGTCTTCGTTGTTCTGCCTTCTCGTTTTCTTCTTTAATGTACTCGGTGAGGAGAGTAATATAGATCTCCCTTTCCCACGGTAACATATTTTCTAACTCAGTCAACGAATAATTGTGATGCTGCATCAGGGCGAAGTTAGTCTTGTAATGGTTTACAAGATTATCATGGGAAAGGGTTATCAGAAAAAATCAGACAACCCTTTCAGTTCTAGTACGTTATTCGTGGCGCACTTAATACAATCAAACTCTGCTGTATGTTTTAGTGCTGGACTTTCTTGAAGAAAATCTGTGATATTTTTTATTTGTGTAGCAGTCATTGAGTTTAAGAACTCAACTACTTCTTGTTGTGCAAGATCGGAAGTGTCGATCCTCTCTTCAGCAGTGATCACAGCGGTGACTGACTTTGCCACTAGGTCAATAGCAGCAGAAACATCATTACGAGCACCGTCGACGTCGCCCTCTACCATAGAGTTGAATGTAGGGTATCTCATCTCTACTGAAATACTATCAGTAATTTTGATAATATTCTTTTCCCTCTCTACAGGAATCTCTAATTCTTCAAGATTAATATGGTACTCGTTTGATTGCTCGCATTCTCTGCATCGAATATAAATTGTCGACATCTCGCCTACAGACTTCGAACGTAATTGTGTAAACAAATACTCAATGTCAAAAGTCGCAAGTTCTTGTACCACAATTTTTTCAGAAGGATCTAGGCAAGCAGTGATAGTGTCGCACATCGCCTCAAGGCATGTCTTGGGGTCTTTCGACTCGAATGCTTGAAGTAGAACTTTTTCTTCTTTTACGAGGTAGGGTCTGTATTTTACTTTTTGTCCCGTTGACGGGATATTCATAGTAAAATTCAAAGTTTCATTAATGCGTGGTAACGCCATGATATTCTCCGATAATGTTATGATACTGTATAGTGACTAAAATCTACCGTAACAGTCAATTCTCCAACAGCGCCAGCTTGTTGGTTGTTAAATTCAATTTCATTGATTGCTGTAGGGTATGCACCTTCCAGCGTTATTGTGTATTTCTTTGCGCCAAGTTTATCTAGTTGAGAAATTTTTATTTCTTCAACATAGTTATCTCGGTATCCGACAGTGTACGGTGGCGTAGGATTAACTATCCTATCCATCCATGCTTGCCAATATTTTCGAGCAACATAATTTTGAGTGAGATAAAACGTCATTGACACTGCACTAAAAGTGTACCCAGAAGCAACCTTTATTGGTTCTAGACCTATCTGACGATCTAACGTCGCAAGAGTTTTAGAAGGCAAGGAAACTTGGGTACATAATTCGTTTACAGGTTGCGAAGGTTGGAAATCTACAAAGTCGCCGGATGGTGTGCTACCTGCCACTAAAGGAAGTTTGACTTCCCATCGGTTGATATATGCTGGTCCGCTCTCTTGTTCAAATCTTCCGCGAAGGGTATTTGTACTAAAACTCATGTCTTTTTCCTAGCGATTTCTCTACTGTCTTTATAAACTCTTGATTCTGCTGCCTTACGCCATGAAGCGAGTGGTAAGTGTACAGCAACTTCCCATTCTGGCGCTGGCACGTTTGCCATTCTACCATATATCTGATCGTAACGATATCGCTTGATGCATGCTTTATGTGCTCTCAGTTGCGTTCTAGATTTTAGATAATCATAATCTATTTTCAAATATGTATTCCATCTAAACTCGCTTTGACTTGCACGATTAAGTAAATTGTAGAACAACCTTTGGCGCAAATCTATCGGGAGGTAATGTAGGTTCAATCCCATAAAACCGCCATCGTAGATATCCAACATAATCACCAAAGGGAACCTGTCAAAGTATGGCATTTTTTGCCTACCAACAGGATTGTAGCGAAATAAGTACATCCTGCCTTTAAACTGATTCGCCGCCATCTTAATCGGTGGATTCCTGACAATGCTTTGGCGATCCACTTGTTCTCTATTTATTTCGCGAATCCTGTCGTAAAACCACTCTTGCGAAAGTTTAGAGTGTGCTTCGATACCATCTTGCTCAAGAAGGTCTTTGTATTTTTCGAACAGGTTCTCATCCATACGATGTATTTATACTAAATACTTACATGAAAATACATCATAAAATTTGGGAATGGATCAAGTCGCTCTTTATAGACCGATACGAGATCACCATCTATTTTCCTGGTCCCATTGAGGAACGTCAGGACGGTTCTAAGTTATTCAGCGCGAACCCTAAAACCTTTAAATGTAAAAGGAAACCACTAGTCAGCAAAGACAAGTGCGTGTTCCGTTTTACTACACTAGAAAAAAAGGTGTACAAAGTCGAGACAGTGGAACCTGTCGGATTTGACATTGTAAAGGTAAAATAAAAAAGGGCACCGAAGTGCCCTGTCTTCCCAATCAGTCAGCGTTCGCTAATTTCTGGAAGTAAGAGAAAGCATCCTCGTCTCCGTCATCACTTGCTTCTTCAGCAGTGGCAGCGGCACTTACCTTGATCTCAGGAACAGCAGCAACTGGAGCAGGTGCTGGATCAGCAACTGTTTCCATCGCTACTTGCTGTTGAGGAGTATGGGCAGATTCGCCCAACACTTCCATCAACTTTGCCTGAAGTTGATCAAACGACTTATAGTTCGCAGGATCGACAAAGGTAGAGATGTCATGCAACGAGTTAACTGCTGCTTGCAGTTGAACATCGTCACCGTCGAACAATGGTGAAGGTGCTTTAAACTCGGAACGATCATAATTACGATACCCTTCAACGTTGCGAATCTTCAGTTGGAAGTCAGCACCGTTCCACAGGTCAAACGGATCGACGGGAGTCTCTCCAGGAAACTGTGGTTGCATCAAGTCTTGGATCTTGTCAAAGATCTTTTTACCGAACTGATACATGAAGACTTTACCTTCATTCTCAGGAGCAGAAGGATCAGAGATTACCAAAATGTTAGTAACATAATGGAGTCGTCGTTTCTGCTTACGAACCTGTTCACGATCTTCCTCGTTACCAGAGTTCCACAACTTAGAATTATACTCGCCGAGAGGATCCTGCTGACCCAGTGAGGTCAGAGACTTCTCGATGTACCACTTACCAGTTGGTCCCTTGAACCCATGGTCCCAGTAGCGAACCCATGGTACTTCACTTTCGGAAGGAAGGAATCGAATGACTGCGTAACCATTGCCTGCCTTATCGACAGTTGGTTTCCACATATTGGTATCTTCGGAACGTTCGGTTGAACCACCAGTTGCTTCTTGAGCAGCAGCAACCAGTTTATTGATGTCGTATCGACGTGATTTTAATGCGTTTAAGTCCATGTGTATTTCTCCGTATGTCTGAAATGTACAGTGTATTCAAAGTATGTTGAGCAGTATAACGCTCAACCATATTTATATAATACTTGATTTTGAACAATATGTCAAGCACTTTTTTCACGGTGAGGGAGTCGACTCCCGCCCCAAGAAATCATTATAACTCTCCTGCCTTTAAACACAGGTGTCGCTTCATGCCAAAAGTAAGCAGGAAACACGACAGTTTCAAATGGTTCTAGATCTACGTCTATAGATATATCTGAATTAGGCAACCATACCCTTAGAATCCCGCCATCTAGGTCATCAGACTTATCAACCATTGTAACACTGGTGTACAGTCGATCGTGTTGTGGTTTATCTTCCCTATCATCTTGATGCCTAACAAAAGTTTGTGCTGGCGGGAGGTATCGCACAAATTCAAATTGTGTATACCAGAGATTGGGATTCTCCGCTTCTGGATACCAGTCTAAAGTAAAGTCTCTCAGTGCTATAGAAACATCAAAGAATTCAGTATACCTGAAAGGCACATTATAGCAGGTGCGATCTTCGCGAGCGCCACCACCAGCTTTACTATAGACTTGCGCTTGATTCATTTTCGGTTCAAGTTCAACCAACTTAGCAGTGATTTGTTCCTGTTGTTCTTCGTCGAAAATGAAGTCCCTTCGCAAAGGTTCAGTCAAAGGGTAATTGGGCATTTTTTTCCAAAAAATTTAATTGCATCGCTTCCGCTTCTATCTTCTGCTTGAGCGCAACGTTCACGTATTTCCTAGAATCTTCTATCTCAATGTTGTGTTCCTCGCAAGCATACACAATAGCATCAATGTAAGATAACTTTTTATCACGAACAATGCCTTCTATGAGTTTGCCAAACTTGCTTTTGGTCATAAACTCTATTTCTACTATTTCGTCATTCATCAACTGCTTCCTCCTGTTCTTGCTCCGGAGTAGTCTCTATAACTCTAGCATTTTCCTTCAATGTTTCCATAAGGATGCTGACTTCATTGAAAGGTTTATTGCCAAGGTATTCAACAACTTTGTTAAAGATCTGTAACGGTATCGCTACATACTGTTCAGGATTTTCCATTTTTAATTCCTAATGCTTCTCTCATTTCTGGATGAAGAACTCTCAAGTTTGGTGCATACTCTGCACTAATTTTAGGGAAGTGTTTGTCCCTAAACTTCCATTGTTTTTCTGATGGTTCATGATTAAGGATGCTATGGTCAACCTTTAATCCACTAATATTAACCGTACTCAATTTCTGATACGCAGTTATTGGGAAAGGATAATATTCCTCCAACCAAGGATAGTGCTGCTTAGATATATAAACATCATTGCGAGTTAGCATCCTCTTGCCCCTTTCCACATCTTCAACAAACGCTTTCGCTGCTTCGGGTTTTACTGCATATGCGTGATGCCCGAAGAAAATCTCGTCCCTCAGTGGTTGCACACCTTCTTTTGGTTCTATGAAATTACAATCATCAGCACGGAAAAAAGAAGGTGCGCCAAAGTTTATACATTTGTCAAATTCAAGATCTTCTGGTATGTTACTTACGAATTTGGCGTCATGCTCCAATATTAATATGGGTTCGTTTAACTCAATACATTTCCGCCACAGCTGATAGTGTGAGGCAAAACAACCAGCAATGGGATCAGTGGTTTTAACCAGATTCCACATATATGTATTGGCGGTTTTAGGGAGGTGCTTTTTCCACTCTCCAGCGAACACTCCTTTAAAATGTTCTATCTCAGGTTTATATCCAACTCTCCTAGCAGACTCCCTACAAAGTTCTGCGTTGTTTCTAGAAAATTCTATATTCTCCAGAGTTATTATGAAACTTCGCATGCCATCTCTTTAGTCCATACCGCTCGAATATCCGGATAGTATGTACCAACGTCACGTTTGATATTACCATCCTTGTCTTTTGCTGGGGCAATGCAAACGTATTCCATGGTGTTTTGCCTTGCTGCGCCATATTTATGGTCGCACCAAACACCGTCTCTAATCCAGATGCCAAGGTTCTTAACATATGCTTCGGCGATTTGGTATTCTTGCCGCTGTTTAGAATCCTTAGAATCTTTTTGATGGCGAATGCTTTTTAACTTCTCGCGCCACTCTTTGAGTATCGCCTTGCTGTTTACATACGACAGAGGGTGATCCGGATCAAATGCCAACACGCGAGGGTGTGCGTTTGGTTCCTTACCGACGTTCCTCTTCGCACGCGCGAGCGCGAGACGCTCTGCTGCTGCGATCTTCTGTTCAGGCGTCATGGGTTTACGTTTCCGCTTCACCTTGGTCGGTTTGCGATCTTCAACACCCATCTGTTCAAGCATGGACTTCTTCTTTGCTTCCATGGTCTTTGCTCTCTTTTGAGCAGGTGTTAGCAAGTGATCAAGATCTTTTGGCATTGTCAACTCTCCCGTTGTATTCAGTTAGGTTTCGCCAGTCAAACTCTATCCAGCGTTTGGCATCAACATCCCAAACCTGATAAAAATTTTCGTCGTCTGAAGGATCTGGTTTATATGCTTCAGGGTCAAACTTTACCAGTGTTATGTTGACCTCAACTTCTTCTTTATTTTCGTCAAGGTATTTTAAGTTGACTATGCCGTTATACAACTGCCTCCCGAACACATTGAGAGGCGGTCTAGAATATGCTAATGGTTTTAATGGAGTTTTCATTTGTAGAATATGTGATCGTCAATCACGCTCGTTTTATTAAGTGAATTTGCCCAATACGGAGTCACATAATCTGCATGATACCACAGAGCACCGTCAGTGAAGTCAGTCCAATATGGCGATGCTTGTGCCTCAAGTATTGTTTGTGCTAAACGCAATGACTCTTCCCAAGTAACACTATCAACTGGTTTGTCAGACTTACCGTCGCAGTACCAACTAAACTGGCACTTGTTGCGTAACGGCACTTCGCGACCGTTGGCGAGGTGCCACTTACTCAACTTTGCTTGGTAGATGACTTCGCATACTGAATTAGGGAAATTATCGTTTAATACGCGATTAAACACAACTTGCGAAACAGCAATCTTGCCTGCGATTGACTGATTACCTGCTTCAAAATACATATTTTGAGCGAGACAGAACCTCGCACCATCTCGATCAGAAGCAAGTGTAGGTGGTGACCAAACAGCAAGTATTATTATCAGGAAAATAAAAAGTGCTGTGAAATATTTTGGCGTGGGGTCTTCCATCTTACCACTCCTTGAAGTTTTGGATCTTTTCATTTTCCTCATAACCTAGGAAATACTCGCGTATTTCTGCTTCGGTCATATCTGCCTCAAGCACTTCGGGACTGTTGTAAGTGTCGCCTTTGAAGTAGTGAGGGCGAGGACCACGCTGATAATATGAATCAGCGGAACCACGATCGTACGGACTACCGTGTCTCTTGTTCATTACGCAGCCTCCTTAACGTGGGCATCCAACCAAGCACGAAGTTCAGAGAAAAGAACAACGTCACCATTGACCATCTCATAAGAGACGCCATGGTGATCGGTCGTGCCATCGTTGAGCACATCATGTGCTTCAAACTGCTTGGCAATTTCCTTGCGCAAGTAACCGTACTCCGTGTTGTTGGTAGTGCGGTGAAAGGAGATACGATCCTCCTTGACCGTGCCATAATAGGGAGCATCCCACTCAGCGCAGTGGTCGGCGACGTTGAAGTCGATATCATCGACCACAGTCTCACCAACAGAGTACTCCTCGAAGTACTCGCTCTTGCTGGTGCAAGCAGCTTCGACACGCTCCCACCACTTGGGATCCATGTTCTCCTCAACGGAGCAGGTGAAGATGTAGGTGTTACCACCCTTGGGTTTCCAGTACTGAGGGCACTCGCCCTCACCGTCCCAGTCGTGGGCACCGTAGTTCTCGAGGTGTTGGGTCTGAATAACTGCAAACATTTCTCTCTTCCTTTATCAACCTATGAGACTATTATGCCCTAAAATGACTGAAAAAGCAAATCGAAAAAACTGTAATAAAATCAATAACTTAGACTTTCGTCCGGAACTCCATATTATCAAATATCTGGATCTTGGCGTTCGGATGTTTATGGTATAGGATAAATTTGATGTCTGAGAACTCTTTAAAAATGTTCAACCAAATAGGTCGCCAGATATCAAGGAGACGGAAATTGTTGCCTCCGCTTCGATCACTGCTCAAAACCGTATCGGTGTACGACCTCATGTTGTGATCAAATATCGAGTCGAACCCATACATATGAATCTCATCGGGTTTGTGCCTTCTCGCGGCATAGTGTGCCGCCATATGCCCGCAATTAAAATTAGTTGCCGCCTGCATGGGATCTGGTCCACAATATTTAGGTACATCGGTGTAGAACTCTCGGATGTGCCCAGAATGCTTCATAAAGAATCCTGGATTCTGGTCGCACCAAATTTTTGGTCGATTGCCCAAAACCCAATAATAACGATCTAGGTTGACAGAACCTTCGTCCAGAGCTGCCATCATTTTGAAATCTACCATGACAGTGGCATAAACATTGTGCACTTCGAACGGTGGTTGATTACAAATTAAAAGTTTTCCGTCGCGCTCATAACGCCACTTCTCTGGCATCATCTGCGACATGTCGCCATTACCGAGTATGTGAATCTTCTTAGTCATAGTCCCATTTGCTTCTTAATTTCAAGTTTGCCTTTCTGCCCTGTCCAATGCATGATAATTGGATTCGGTGGCGCCACATTATCTATTATATCAATGCGAAGCACGTTAAACTTATGAGGTGCCTCTGAAATATGTATAGTCTTTTTCATTATGTCGCCGCCCATCATAGAGTGTAGTGCCTCTTGGTCGCCAACATGTCTACCAGTTTTACATTCTTTGTACCAGTCATGTAGTATCGCTGGACTGTTTTGAAACGCAACGACTCCGGAGTTATACCAGTGACCCAACTCTGGTCGACGTGTACTCCAAGGGTGATCAATGACCATTGTAAGTTTGTTTGGTTCAACCCAATTAAAAATGCTAGAAGGATCTGCGCGAACTTCGCAATCTGTATCTAACCAGCAATAACTGCCCGAGAACATGGTTTGCAATTTTATCATTGCTTCGACTTTAGTGAACCACCCATCAGACTTACATTTCATAACTTTGACTGAGCATTCTTTAGCATACTCGCTCATCTGTGCAGACATACCGAAGTCAGCAATTACCAGATCCTCATCGCAATGACGATGAAAGTTTTGAACAAACCAAGGCAACTGCCACTCGGTATTCTTATCACAACCTGTCAGAAAATATTTTCTCATAGAATTTTATAACTCTTTTGGTTTTTCTGATAGTTGTGTTTAGCAAGGCAACCTGTCTCAGTTTGTATGCTGGTGAAACTATCTCTCGCCTCTACTGGCCATGGATAATACTCTTTGATAAACTCAAAGTGTTTATTACATAGGTACAAATCAGTGGGGCATGCCAGAGCAGCAGCACGGCGAATCATTATATCCGCAGCATCAGGTGATA
>Ga0255768_10000108_pt1 | contig 80612 bp, 59 predicted proteins | sample 071ome_33_FD_179983 | JGI IMG/M metagenome (GOLD analysis project Ga0255768, IMG submission 179983) | Coastal salt marsh microbial communities from the Groves Creek Marsh, Skidaway Island, Georgia - 071412AT metaG (version 2) | ecosystem: Environmental > Aquatic > Marine > Intertidal zone >... | reverse complement strand
CAAAATCCGTGGCGTAATCCGCGCGTCATTGGCGAGCTTGCAATTGAACGCGCAGGATGAAGATATCCGTCTCGAAGCCGTTCGCAACTTACGTGACGGCTTGGATAAAACCATGCTGCCTGCACTTCAAGCCAAGCTGGCGAACGAAGAATCCTCTTCGGTACTTGAAGCACTTCAAACCACCATTGCAGCGATTGAACTGAAGCACGGAGGCCTTACAGAGCAAACAGCTGCGGCAGCACTATTAGGCGACAGCGACGATCCTAAAGTGCTGGCCTTATTGCATAAAACGCTGAATAAAGCCGAGGATAAAGACCTTACCTCTACCATTGAGAAATCCATTGAAGCCATCGAATCTCGTCAGGAGCTGTATGGTGTTGCCGAGAACCTGTTCTTCGGCTTAAGTCTTGGTTCAGTACTCTTGCTTGCAGCTATCGGTCTGGCTATTACCTTTGGCGTAATGGGCGTAATCAATATGGCACACGGCGAGATGATGATGCTAGGCGCATACACCACCTTCGTGATCCAAAGCCTGATGCCAAACTTCATCGACTACTCACTCTTTATTGCCATTCCAGCCGCCTTCCTGGTATCCGGTCTGGTAGGTATTGTGATTGAGCGTACTGTGATTCGTCACTTATATGGTCGTCCACTGGAAACCTTACTGGCCACCTTCGGTATCAGCCTGATTCTTCAACAAGCGGTTCGTACTGTCTTCTCACCATTGAATCAGAGTGTTGAAAACCCCAGCTGGATGAGCGGTTCATTAGAAATCACTGAATCCTTTGCGCTGACCTTCAACCGTTTGTACATCATCATTTTCAGTCTGATCATCTTCTTCGCATTAATGATGCTATTGAAGAAGAGCTTGTTCGGCTTGCAGATGCGAGCAGTAACGCAAAATCGTGCCATGGCGAACTCAATGGGTATCCGCTCTAGCTGGGTGGATGCTCTGACCTTTGGTCTGGGTTCTGGTGTCGCAGGTATTGCGGGTGTAGCACTTTCTCAAATTACTAACGTAGGTCCTAACCTGGGTCAAAACTACATCATTGATTCCTTCATGGTGGTTGTATTTGGTGGCGTAGGCAACCTATGGGGCACCTTGGTAGCAGCAATGGGCTTGGGTGTAGTCAACAAGTTGATCGAACCTTGGGCCGGTGCCGTAATCGCCAAAATCATCGTTCTGGTATTCATCATTCTATTCATCCAGCGTCGCCCTCGTGGTCTGTTCGCGCTGAAAGGCCGTGCGGTGGAGGGTTAAGCCATGACAACGAACACATTAACGAATACAGCAGTCGGTAAAGAACAATCGTTCCTGATGAAAGACAAAGCAGGACTAAGAATGCTATCCATTCTTGGGATCGCATTGGTAGTGATGACCTTCCTGAACCAGGCGGTTCCAGAAAGCAACCCACTGCACGTAACCACCTACACCATTACCTTGTTTGGTAAGTACTTATGTTATGCCTTATTGGCTCTGGCCGTTGACCTGATCTGGGGTTATTGCGGCATTCTGTCACTCGGTCACGGCGCGTTCTTCGCCTTGGGTGGGTATGCCATGGGCATGTACCTGATGCGTCAGATTGGCGATCGAGGTGTCTACGGTAACGCTGAACTGCCTGACTTCATGGTATTCCTCAACTGGAGTGAATTACCCTGGTATTGGCAAGGCTTCGACATGTTCTGGTTTGCCATGCTTTGGGTCGTGTTGGCGCCTGGCATCCTGGCCTTCGTATTCGGTTGGTTAGCGTTCCGTTCACGTGTAACGGGGGTGTATCTGTCGATCATTACGCAAGCACTGACCTATGCCTTAATGTTGGCGTTCTTCCAAAACGACATGGGCTTTGGTGGCAACAACGGTCTGACCGATTTTAAAGACATACTTGGTTTTGATCTTCAATCAGACCAAACCCGTATTGCCCTCTTCCTATGCTCAGGTGTAGCGCTCGCCATTGGTTACATCCTCTGTCGCTGGATTACCTCTTCGCGCTTAGGTCGTGTATTGGTAGCGGTACGTGATACCGAAAGCCGTACCCGCTTCCTGGGTTACCGCGTTGAACATTACAAGCTTGTCGTCTTTGTACTATCGGCCATGCTAGCCGGTATCGCCGGTGCTCTGTATGTACCGCAAGTAGGCATTATTAACCCAGGCGAGTTCTCACCGATTAACTCCATTGAGTTGGTTATCTGGGTAGCTATGGGCGGTCGTGGCACCCTGTATGGCGCTATCATTGGAGCCATTCTGGTGAACTACGCCAAGACCTGGTTTACCGGTGTTCTACCAGACGCCTGGTTGTTCATGTTAGGTGCGCTGTTCGTGGTAACCACTCTGTATTTACCGCAAGGGATCGCAGGTTGGTATGCACAGATCAAGCAACGTCGAGCTGAAAAACACGCCACCGCGAACAACACTAGCTCAGAAGAAAAGAATAAACCTGAGGCTCCAACAGCCACCAGCAAAGAACTTGTAGAGGAGGTGTAAGATGGTTGATAAGCACATTCCAAACGACACCATCCTGTATCTGAACGGTGTGAGCGTGAGCTTTGATGGCTTTAAAGCCATCAATGGTCTATCCATCGTTCTGAAAGAAGGTGAGCTACGCGCCATCATCGGTCCGAACGGAGCGGGTAAAAGTACCATGATGGATATCATCACCGGGAAAACCCGACCGGATGTAGGCGACGTTTTCTTTAAACAGGAAATTGACCTGACCAAACACGACGAGGCCGACATTGCAAACTTGGGCATTGGCCGTAAGTTTCAGAAGCCATCCGTTATTGAAACCCTGAGTGTTTGGGACAACCTTGAACTGGCCTTGGCGGGCAACCGTACGCCTTGGCAAAGCTTGGTATTCAAACTCTCCGGCAAAGACAAAGATCGCCTTGATGAAATGGCTAATTACATCAACCTTGGCGATCAAAAGGATACCCTCGCGGGCGACATCTCCCATGGGCAAAAGCAGTGGCTAGAAATCGGAATGCTACTACTGCAAGAACCTGAAGTACTCCTGGTAGATGAGCCCGCTGCGGGTATGACGGACGAAGAAACGTTCAAGACGGCTGATCTGTTACGAGACGTGGCTCAAAGCCGTTCGGTCATCGTAGTTGAACATGACATGGAGTTTGTGAAGGCACTGGATTGTAAAGTGACGGTACTCCATGAAGGGTCTGTATTGTCGGAAGGGCCGCTTGACGTGGTTCAGCAAGATGAACAGGTTATTGAAGTTTATCTAGGTCGATAACAGTCGGTTTAAAGCTACTTGCGTTGCCAGTGCAGTGTTAAAAATGATCTCAAAGTGCTCATTTATGATGTATAAACTCCGCTTTCTCGATCATTTTTGCCTTGCACTGACTGTCTCAGTAACGCTTTTAAGACGACTGCCAAACTGAATGAATCTATAAATAACGGAATAACGCTATGTTAAACGTTGATAATATCGATATTTTTTACGGTGCCAGTCAGGCCTTGAAGAAAGTTTCGCTTACCGCTGAAACCGGCAAAGTCACTACAGTACTTGGCCGTAATGGTGTGGGCAAAACCACACTACTGAAATCCATCACTGGTCACTTGTCCCCTCAAGCAGGCGACATCACCTGGGATGGTAAAACGCTGAACAAGATCGCTGCAGCAGATCGTGCTCATATGGGCATCGCATCCGTACCGCAGGGACGAGAGATTTTTCCACAGTTAACCATCCTGGAGAACCTTCAAACCGGCTATGCCTGTTTACCACGTTCAGAACGCTACATCCCTGATCACATCTTTGAACTCTTTCCGGTCCTTAAGGAAATGATTAAACGCCGTGGTGGTGATTTGTCGGGTGGTCAGCAACAACAGCTGGCCATTGCACGAGCGTTGATTACACGCCCTAAGTTATTGGTGCTTGATGAGCCGACCGAAGGTATTCAGCCATCCATCATTAAAGACATTCAACGCGTTATCGCAATGCTACGCGACCAGGGTGAAATGGCCATTGTACTGGTTGAGCAATATCTGGATTTCGCCAAAGAACTGGCCGATGACTATCTGGTGATGGATCGTGGTGAAGTGGTGCTATCCGGTAAAGGCGCGGATATGAATGAGGAAGAAGTACGCTCGTTTATGATGGTTTGATAACAATGAAGGGAATAAGAGGCCTAGTTTCTAATTCCCTTCCTCTTCTGTAAAAAACCAAAGAACATTGAGAAGAATGTTATCGAAAACATAAACATAGAGAAATTCTTCCTATAATCCAATTGGCTACAGTGCTCAATCCAAAAGCGAACACAAGGTTCGAAAATTCCAGCAAAATAGAATAACGATAAACAAAACGACAGTATCAGAATCCAGCGCTCAAAGAAGTTCACTTCTACCCTACCCAATTCTCTAGCATTAACCCTTCAACCCGCTCAAAATCATAAGAAGACAGCCAACTATTCATATCTATCTCAGCCGTATTTGAAACCCTAACTATGGTAACTACGTCTTCAAGCTCCTTTATGCCTTCAAATTCAACTAGAAAATAAATGCTTTTACCTCCTGCTAATTCTGCCTCAATTATTTTTACTACCTTAAACTTTTGATAAGGAGGAATCTCAATCGTCCAATTTAAATGCCTGTTTCTTAGCCCCGGCAAGTGAAGTAACCTAGCATATTCAACATCTTCACCATTAACTACGTCATCTATAGATGTTAGTTCATCAAAAGACTGAATCAGCATCCTACTATTCGTTTCAAAATCCTTTCCAAGAAGAAAAGAATAATCGCTCTTGTAGCTAACATCTGAAAAATCTTTAACGTAATAACAAGATGCCAATAATGACATCAAAGAAACTAATACGAGCCTTCGAAGCATAAGAATCCCTAATCTACCCTCGCAGTTTTTGGCGCTTCTTGAAGAAGATACTTAATATCACCCAAAGAGTAAGTGATATTAACCCCTTATTAAGGGTCTGTAGTTCTTTATTTTCTTCAATTAGTAAACTGCTATATTCTGGAAATAAAGCAGATAAAACAAAGTAGCTACCCAAAATAAGAAGAACTAAAAGAATGATATTCTCAACATTCTTTACCATCAAATTGCCACCCAATTCTCAAGCATTAACCCTTCAACCCGCTCAAACTCTTTCAGGTTATTTGTCACCAGCGTTAGGCCTTCGCTTCTTGCATGCCCTGCAATATGAAGATCATTTACACCGATCGGTGTTCCTTGATTTTCGAGATTCGCTCGAATATCGCCGTAGTGCCCAGCCGCCTTATTCCCATAGTCCAAGACGTCTAATCTAGAGATAAAGTCGTCTATCTGACGGTGATTATGCTCAGGTCGGCTGCTCTTCTCTGCACCATGCAATAACTCCGCTAAAGTAATCGAAGAAATACACATCTGAGTAGCGTGAAGATTAAAGGTTTTTAACACTTCAACGGGACGTCTTTTTATTACATAAATCACTATGTTGGTATCCAACATATATTTAATCATCGAAGGACTCCCTGTCCTTTTGGAATTGATCTGCCCGCTCTACCATAAAGTCTTCAGAAACGGCTTCTTCAGCCAGAAAAAAGCTATCCCAGCTGTTTTCAACAGGCGAAAGAATCCTGTCCTTACCGACTTTGCGAACAGTTACTTTCTTTACATCTTCAGGAAAGCGCTGATCAGCCGGTAAACGTACCGCTTGAGATCGATTATTGATAAATACTGAACCTTGAGACATAGTCAGTCTCCTATTTAACCGCTATATACAAAGAGTATATAGCATCAACAAGATTCTACCAGCGTCTAAAAATCCTCATACGCCTTCACTGAAGTGGCGGTCATCGAATAACTCGATGCGCCAAGGCCATTATCGAAGCTTTCGATTTTAAGCACGCCTTCAATCACGAAGGGATACCAGATACCCTCCACATCAGCGCCTTCCGGAAACTTAATATGAATCAGCTGATTTGGCGGGGGTGGCGGCACATGGATACAAGCGCCCATGTAAGGTGCCAGGAAAAATTCGGTAAGGAAGCCTTTATTATCCGTTTCGAGAGGTACCAGGTAGCCGGCTATTTTAATGTGTTTGTTTTCAAAGGTATCCACTACTCGACTGGAAAACATCACTTCAGGCAACGCGCTCTTATCAAAAGGATTGTCATGTCCGATTTCAGGCATGTTTTCCATGGCCTCAATATCCTCTTGAGGCATCAAATCTAACCACTGAACTTCAACCGGGTTCGCCGCCCATAAACTGAGTGAGAACATCAGGGTAAAGACACATGAAATAATTCTGGATTTAAAACTCATCATAAAACGCCGTATTAAGTACGAATAGTCAGACCATCAATCAAACTGTTTTTATAAGCGCGCCAGCCAGGAATCAAGCTCATCAGCACGGCTGCAAGAACGATGGACAATACCATGATTCCCTCTTTAATGCTTGGAGCGCCAATCGATAAATTAATTCCAAACCAATCCACGAAATACGGCGATAATCCATACATTCCCAGATACAAACCAAGCCAGCCCAACACGCCACCAAGCAGAGCAACAAGTAAAGCTTCATTCGTTAACAAGAAGAAGATATGCAACGGACGAGCGCCTACAGCTCTTAAGATCGCCATCTCGCGACGTCGCTCCTGCAACGATGACAACATGGTAATCATCATGCCTAACAAGGTACTAAACACCACCAGTGCTGAAACCACCAGCAAGGACTTTTCAGCCACGCCAATCAACTGCCACAACTCCTGTAGCGTCAGAGCAGGCAAGATGGCCAATAAAGGCTCTTCACGATATTGATTGATAGCGCGTTGTAATTTGAACGCCGCCATGCGTGAACTCAGACCAATAAAAGCCGCCGTTATGGTTTCTGGTTGTAACTCTTTTCCATCAAAGTCGGTATGAGTTAACTTCCTGCTTTTGGCATTCGGAGAGCCACTTTGCCAGCCTACATGAATGGCTTCAATACCTGCCAGAGAGACAAACAAACTTCGGTCGGATGGTGTGCCCGTTGGCGCTAAAATACCCACCACCTTAAAAGGTAGATTATCGTGTTTTATGAAGCTGACCGTACCCGCACCATGGGCAATGACTATGTCATCATTTAATTGATAGCCCAATTTATGCGCTACTTCCGCACCCAGCACAACATCAAACAACGCCTCAAAGGGGTTGCCTTGGTCAAACACCAATGATTGCTTATTACCGTATTTGATGTATTTGAAATAATCCGGGGTCGTGCCTAAGACTCGAAACCCTTTATGGGAATCCCCTAACGAAATCGGTACTGACCAGGCCACCGAACGGCTTCCGGCAATGTCCTGATAACTTTGCCAACTGATGTTATTTGTCGCGTTGCCAATGCGAAACACACTATAAAGCAACAAATTCACAGGGCCGGAACGCGCACCAACAATCAAATCAGTATCTGAAAGGGTAGAAACAAAACTTTGCCGCGTTTCAGTACGAACCTTTTCTACACCAAGAAGAAGAAATACTCCCAATGCAAAAGACAGAATGGTTAACAAGGTAGTGGCCTTGCGATTAGCCAGGCTTTTCCAGCTCAGAGTCCACAAATTCATATCAAACGCCCTGCTCTACAGACCAACTCGCAAGTTCCGTTATATCCAACTCACGATCAAATAAAGGCGCCAAAGTCCGGTCATGACTCACAAATAACAGGCTGGCATTATGGTTATGGCACTGGCTAAACAACAGATCCAAATAATTATCTCGCGTATCTTGATCCAGTGCAGAGGTCGGTTCATCCGCAATAATCAGCTGTGGCTTACCGGCCAAGGCACGAGCAGCGGCAACGCGCTGCTGTTGACCAATGCTAAGCTGAGTCACTGGGCTATTCGCCAGTTGCGCATCGATGCCTAATTCTTCGAGCAGTTTTAAGGCATCCGGCTTATCAACCTTGCACTGCCTGGAGAATTGACCTGTAAGCAACACATTTTCCAGCGCCGATAGATAAGGGATTAAATTAAATTGCTGAAAGATCAATCCCAAATGTTCTGCTCGAAACTGATCTCTTTGCTTGGGTTTCATTTGAGTAAGCTCGTTACCCAACACGTTCAAAGAACCAGACTTCGCCTTGGTGACACCCCCGATCAAACTCAACAGGGTAGACTTACCAGAGCCACTGGCACCTTTTAGAAAAAGACGTTCACCCCGGCCGAGGTTAAGTTGGGACACAGAGAACACAGGTGTATCCGCTGCCCACTGAAAGGTTAAATCAGAGATTTCCAGTACCAAGTCAGACATGAAAGGCCATTGCTAGTAGTTGCTATTTATCGCTTAAACAAAAAGAAGGCAGGAGATTAATCCTGCCTTATGACGTACTTATGACATTAATCACATGACAATAACAGTTCTTTAATTAAGGAATCAAAGGGAGCGCTATCGCAAGTTCATTTTAGCCTGCTTTGAAGTCAACTCAGCTTTCTTAACCGAACGCTCACCAAACCAGCTTGCTTCAACTTCTTCCAAGGTTGGCGCACTCTCAAACAGAGTCACCGTCAGTTCACTCAGCTCAGCAGGATTCCTGCACTCGAAATGATAGGTTAATTCAAACTCGCTGTGCGTTTCTGAATGATCATGACCTTCATGCTCGTCGTGCTTTGCATGGTCGTGTTCGTCATGCTTCTCGTGGTCATGATGATCGCCGTGAGCATGTTTGTCATGATCCTTATGCTCGTCGTGATCATTGTGGTCTTTATGTTCGTCATGACCATGTTCGTGTTCGTCATGGCCATGCTCTTCATGATGATCAAGACCTGCCAGTAACGCACTCTCTACTTTAGCTGACTCAACTGCACAACCAGCCGCCTCATTGAATGCCACAGCATTTTTGCCTTGTTTCAAAAGATCGTGCATATGCTCAATCTTTTCTTTTTGCGCATGTGTTTCTGGTTGATGCTCAAAACCCACCAAATCCATAGCTGGAATTTCAAAAGACACTTCAACTTCTTTGCCTTCTTGAGCTACGTTCAGAATGGCATGACCATGCACATGGGCATCATGATGACGACTTTCTCCGTAAGCGGTCGATGTCACCAACGCACTGGCTCCAGCCAATGCAATACCCGCCAATGTTATGCGAGAGCTAGCTTTGGATAGTTTAGAAGCTTGAATAGCAGCCCATAGATTCATTACTTATCACTCCATTAAAAATTTCAATACGTTATAACATAACAACGAAATGTAAGACAGCATGCTATCTCATATCAACTCAGCCAGTCACTTATTCGATGGAGAAATTATTGAGTTCATTCAGGTCTAACGAGAAAGGCAGTACAAGATCATCAAGCCCATAAGAGGATAAGGTTTTGGCCCAAACCGGATTGTTGGGTAACGAGGAAATATAGGCATTCAAAGCGGATTCATAGTCCGCATAATCGGGCGTCATTAATATATGGCGACTGTAGGCATCCTGAGGCGTCGACGCCTGATAGAAATCGACATCAGCAAATCCCGGTAACACATAGTTAAAGACGGTTTGAGTAATGAGTACTGCATCTACCTTACCATCCACCAGTTTTTCCAGATTGATACGATCATTATTGGTATTAACTCGCTCTATTTTCCCTTGAGTTACCAATTCATCCACGCCGTGATAATAAAATCCTTCAATACCCGCTACCTTCTTTGATATCAAAGATTCAGGTTTCGAATATTCCACGGGAGACGAACCCAAAGAAACCACCGCTTCATTGTCCCAATAGATGGGTTGGGTTGCTGAAAAGTAAGGTCTTTTAAAAAGCCGTTTGAACCACAGTTCGTTGGCCCATAACAGCAGCCCTTGCTGTTTCTGTTTAAGCAATCCGTTTAATTCGTCACGAGTGACAGGATACAGTTCAAATCGAACATTCAACTCGGGGTAATTCTTTTCGAAATACTTGTTGAGTTGCTCCATAAACGTCAAAGCAAAACCTGCGTTATCATCACCGGACTGAAAATAAAACGGCGCCCAATTATGATATTGATAGACAGGAACAACAGTCGACTGGCTGTTTTGCAGCTTTGAATGAGAGATGGTAGTGCTGGAGACAAGATGTTGAGAATAAACCAAAGAAGGAAATAGGAAGCCCACCACCCATATTGCTAACAGCACTCTCATTTTCAAAAGTACTCGGGTTCTCAGACCAAGAATCAACTTCACTCAAACGCTCCGAATAATTTGGTCTTAATTGACCGACAAACAGGTAGGCACGTTTTAAGTCTAGTTTAAGTTTATAAGATGGAAATAATTTCTACTGGAGCGTGAAGGCCTGGCAGTGTTAATTCATCCCCTTCATACAAACCAATCATTTGTTGCGATATCGGAGCATCAGGCGTAACCACTTGAATGGTTTGGTTTTTAAGATTGAATTCCAGCCCGCCGGCAGAAGGCCCAAGGAAAAGCACCCGCTCTTCACCTGAGGGATAAAGTAAGGTTACTAACGCAGTCAAACGAATCTCGTCGTCTTCTGAAAATGCGTTCAAGGTGAGCTTGCGGTAGGTCTGAAGGGTGTCCTGCAAATCCAATACCCGCTGAGACTGACCGTGGGCAAGGTAAGAGGCTTCTAACCCGACAGTGTCGTACTGGGTTTCCGGCTGACTCTGTTCATGCGTTGCCAGGTCTCGCGCTTCATTGGCGGCTTTGATCGCCAGCTCGAGTTGACTTTCGAGTTCCTGGATAATAGCGAGGCGAATGGAATCTTTGTTCATCGCCTCACTATATCAAAAAGCGGCTTTCGATTGGTTATTTCTCTCTAACTCTCACTATTTTTCAACGAAGGCGCGTTCAATCACGTAATGACCTAGCTCACCACCTCGTGTTTCTTTGAAACCACGACGATCCAGAATACCGGTCAATTCATCCAACATAGCCGGACTGCCACACAACATAAAACGATCATGTTCCGGATCTATTTCCGGCAAACCAAGATCTTCAAAGATTTTGCCATCTTCGATCAGGTCGGTTAAGCGCCCCTGATTCCTGAACGCTTCACGTGTCACTGTTGGGTAGTATCTCAACTTCGAGCGAACGTCTTCACCAAAGAACTCGTTATTCGGCAATTCATTTTCGATCATGTCCTGGTAGGCCAGTTCAGAAACCTGTCTTACGCCGTGCGTCAGAATGACATTATCAAACTGGTCATAGATCTCATGATCTTTAATGATACTTAGGAAAGGCGCTAACCCGGTGCCTGTACTTAACAACCATAAGTTCCGACCTGGCAACAAGTTATCGGTTATCAAGGTCCCAACAGGCTTGGTTCCGACAAGAATCTCATCACCCACTTTTAAATTCTGTAAGCGTGACGTCAAAGGCCCATCCGGCACCTTAATACTGAAGAACTCCATCTGCTCTTCGTAATTAGCACTGGCAATACTGTAAGCACGCAACAGAGGCTTATCTTCAACTTCAAGACCAATCATAGTGAAAAAGCCATTCTTAAAACGCATACCCTGATCGCGGGTCGTTTTAAAGCTGAATAACGTGTCATTCCAATGATGCACATCGGTCACCGTTTCACGAATTAACTTGCTCATTCATCTGCTCCGTATGCTCTATGATTTAACAATTGGCCTTGCCTTAACTCTGTTTTTCACTGTATGCTCCAGGCTTAAATCTGTAAAACAGATAATTTTTATTTTATATATCGGATTTACAAATAATGCGTTATACCTTTCGCCAACTCGAAGTCTTTCTGGCCGCAGCAAACTTTCAGAACATTACCAAGGCAGCCGACAGCCTCTCTATGTCTCAATCGGCGGCAAGCAGTGCACTTAAAGATATCGAATCACAATTCGATCTTCCCTTATTCGATAGAATAGGTAAGCGATTACAGCTTAATGAGCAGGGCCGATTAATTCGTCCGAAAGCAGAGCAATTACTTGAGCAAGCGAAAGAATTAGAACGCATCATGGCCCAACATAAGGATGCAGGGCATTTGAAAGTTGGCGCAACGCTCACCATCGGGAATTATCTGGCCGTGTCGACCATGGCTGAAATGATGCAAGAGCAGCCAGACGCAGAGGTCAGCTTGTCCGTGGCCAATACCTCTGAAATTGGACAAAAAGTTCGTAACTTTGAAATCGATATCGGCCTGATCGAAGGGGAACTGCAGCATCAGGATCTTGACGTGATTCCCTGGCGTGAAGATGAACTTGTGGTGTTCTGTTCACCAGACCATCCTTATGCCGATGAACTGCAACTGACCGACAGACAACTTCGCGATGCTGAATGGATTCTGCGTGAAAGCGGGTCAGGGACCCGACAAGCATTTGATAGAGCACTACACGGTGTTCTTTCAGAAATCAACGTCAAACTTGAGCTGCAACACACGGAAGCTATCAAGCGAGCCGTAACTGCCAATCTGGGCATTGGTTGTTTATCAAGAGTTGCACTGGAAGACTCGTTCAAACGAGGGAGCCTTGTTCCTTTGCCAGTGCCTCATCGAGATTTCAGCCGAAAGTTTTATTTTGTAATCCACAAACAGAAATACCGAAGCGCAGGGATCGAACGTTGGATGGAATTGTGTTTTAAAGCCCCATAAGCATAGCCATGTACATACAACGCCAAGCTACGATGGGTTAATTTCTCACAACACAATTGGTTGCACCGCCTTGGCGCACAGCCCTTCTGTGCTTTACTGAATAGATCAGGAGTACAAAGATAAGGGATGGCATGAGGAAATCACTGATCATTAGTACGGCGTTTACTCTATTGCTTGGGGTATTTGTCTGGTTCAGTTTTTTCCAGTCAAAAGCCGTTGCCAACAACCCCATTCCTGACAACCTTTATGGTCAGATAACGCCATTTAAGCTGCCTGACGTTCCGTTTCAAACACAACATCAGGATCAGAGTGATTGGCTGACACTGGCAGATAAACCTTTATTTATCACCACAGGCTTCACCAACTGCCCTCATGTCTGCCCAATGACCATGGCGTTTTATCAACAGCTGAGAGGTTCCGTCGGTCACAGAGCAAATCTTGCGTTAATAACAATCGATCCAAGCAATGACACCCAAGAAGTATTGAACGAGTATTTATCACGCTACGGCGACAATTTCATTGGCATTCGGGTGAATGAACAAGAGCACCTTGATCAAATACTGCTGTCGTTGAAACAGAGTTACACACTGAGCAAACAGAGTGAATATCTGGAGCACCAAAGCTACATATATTTGCTGCATCCTAAACTGGATGGTCTGCTGGTCTATACCGATTCGTCGCCTGATCCAAAGAAAATCAGCGACGATTTAGAAAGACTGGAACAACTCTGACCAAGTCTGAACTCCTTCAGCTAACGGTCATAACCAAACAACCAGAATCTAGTTCAATTGGAATCGACTCATTTGTTCATTGAGTTGCTTCGCGACCTTAGACAAGCTCTTGGCTTGAGCATGCACTTCCCCCGCCACATTAGCCGTATTGGACGCCGCTGAAGCGATATTTTGCACACTTTCAAATACGTTATCCGTGCTTTCAGCCTGACTTTGTGCCTCTTGCTCAATCACTTGATTACTACCTGCCAGTTCGGTCACTGACTCTGCAATTTTCTTAAAGGAATCCTGAGCCAGATCCGCATGTCCTACCGACGATTCGACGTGCTCTGCACTGGTGTTCATTCCCTCAACAACCCGATTGGTTAACTCCGAAAACTTGGCAAGAATATCGCCAATCTTATCGGTAGCTTCATGAGTTTTACTGGCAAGGCTCCGTACCTCATCTGCAACCACCGCAAAGCCCCGACCCTGCTCACCAGCACGTGCAGCCTCAATTGCTGCGTTCAGTGCAAGTAAATTGGTTTGTTCCGAAATACTTCGAATCACCTCAACAAAGCCACTGATGCTGTTACTGTCTTCAACCAGCTTATTAATTTGCGCTGAATTATTTTGAAAATCTCCCGCAACAACCTTCGTGGTAGAAATAACTTCTTCGATAGAAGTTCGACCTTCCAGTAAAACTTCCTCGGCCCTTCCAGACGTACCTTTAGCTTGATGAGCACTGTCCAGCACCTGTGCTGAAGACATCTTAAGAGACTCCATTTCATTCATCACGCGCGAACTGCTCTCTTGCTGACGAATCATGGTCGAGCAAGCCAGTTCGGTTTGCTGAATAAATCCGTCCGCAACCTGATTCACCTGAGCACTGACCGTTTGTACATCCGAAACAATGGTAAACAATGTCTCTTGCATATAATTGAAACTGGCCGCCATTTGACCAATCTCATCCTTACAATCTTCAGGAACTCGAACATTCAAATCACCGCTTTTGGCAGACTGACGCATGGCTTTCTTCAGAATAGAGACATGGCGGTGGACAAAGGAAATCAGTATCTGTGAAGATCCAAGCACCAGACACATCAGCACAAACACCCAAATGGCATACCCCATTGCCTGCTCTGAAAAGTAAGACCAATACTCTGCAGAACCAAAACTTCCTTCCGGCGAGACTTGCTGAAAACTGTTAGTAATGGCATACATCGAAAGCACGCACATTCCTACAAAGGAAAAGCCATTCACCATCCAAAACTTAAATCTCAGCGGCATATCTAAAACAGTTCGGTACATATCAAAAGCTCTTTGGTTCAATCACTCAATTAATTCATAGTTTCTTTGGCAACTTATTACTCATCGGCCAGATCAGCATGAGCTGTAGCCCAATCACTCGCTCAAAGCACCTTTAAGCGCTGAAATCCGTATTAAGACAGCCTTGATCCTGATCAAAACATGAAAATTCTAATTAATTATAGTTACCATTCATCGCAGAAAAGAATAATGCGTTTGATAATATTTATCATTTGCAATACTATCCTCTTTATAGATTCACACCTGCCTTTCAGTTTGAGGTTTAACACAATGTTTGTATGTCTTTGCAATCAAGTAACCACACACGATATTGAACAAGTTATGGCCGAAGGCAACTTGTCTTTTGAAGAGGTCCAGCAAGAGCTGGGTGTTGCTGACTGCTGTGGCCAATGTGAAGACTTTGCTCGCAATCTAGTGAATGAAAATGCTGACAAAGTGAAATCTGATTTATTCTACGAAGCTGCTTAATATCGGGGTTAAACCTAACCCTATCCTCCCTCGTTGATCCAATTTCCACGACTCTTTATTTTTATTGAAAATCACTTGAAGCCACAGGCAGTAAATCCCTCTCACACTTAAGAAATGGAAAATTTCCTAAACAAACCAAGGTCATCTTCTGTTTGCACCAAAACCGACTCTCTTCAATAGTTAAAGATACGCACCTTATTCTAATCTCGTACCAGGTTAACTATCAGCGAGTTGTATCAAACAGATGATAACCTTTTCAGAAACCATTGAGACGCTATTAAAACCTTATGCGGAGTTGCTAGGGCAAGATTTTAATGGCTATCGCAATCATCTCTATCGAATCGTAAACTTTTGCCATTTATTAAAACCGTTAACGAAGACAGAGTCAGATAAAATTGAAATTGCCGCAGTATTTCATGATCTAGCCATCTGGACTGACAAAACCGCAGACTATGTCCCGCCTTCTGAGGGATTGGCAAGAACCTATCTCGAAAGCATCGACTTTCCTGAATGGAGCGATGAAATCTGCCAAATGATCCGTGATCATCATAAGATCACCCGCAGCCATGAGCAGACTTCGGAGAGAAAAACCACACAGACCAAGGACACCCCATCCGACGAGGACTCATTAACAGAAGTGTTTCGTCAGGCTGACTGGATTGATGTAACTCTGGGCTTGCGAAGCTTTGGTTTGAAACGAGATCAAATCAACCAGGTCATCAAGCATTTTCCTGATGAAGGATTTCATCCTCTGCTGGCACGCGTTATCCGCAGCCAGGTATTCAAGCACCCGTTTAACCCACTGCCAATGCTGAAGTGGTAACCGACTCTGTAAGCCGGACGCTTGTAGCTTACTCTTCGATAGACTCAGATCGCATGAAGTGAGAAACAATCGCCATTGATGTCACAGCAAGAACAACAGCAGTACGGGTAATAGACCAATGTGTAGGAATCGTTTTCATCAAAAACCTCGTGCCAGAATTTATAGTTATTAAGTCACTTTAATTTCACCGAGAACTAGTTTATGTACCGAAAACTGACTGAAAAGATCAATCTTGATATTTCTATCAATACCAATCATAAAAGACCGATTTGCAGGCACATCAAACTCATTAAAACTACCAACTGAGCGCCTGGCCGTTAACACATCCCTCAATTCTCTGCGCTTTGCTTTCCTTGATATCAGAGTTAACAATACATAATGCAATAGTCACTGTTTATCGATAGACTTGCCACAAAGGTTGTCATTACACGGACTATTCCCCATGAAACAAGCGCTTGCCACCCTATTAGGTAAATTACGCCAACGCCCTTTTTTGTCCACAGCACTAGTTATCTATTGCCTCTACCTGATTAGCTTCGGCCTGATCATTCCTCAAGTCTTAAAGAACAAATTACCTGAATTGCTTGAACCTTTTTCCGAGTTCTCAGCATCCGTTGAAGATATCCGCTTTAACCCTTTTTTATTGCGCCTTACCATTGATCAACTGGAGGTCATCGAGCATAAGGAGCACCAACAAAAGCTGTCAGGCTTAAAACAGGTGTCCGTTAATCTTCAATTATCTTCCATATTCTATCAGGCGCTGGTTATATCTGAATTTAGTTTAATTGAGCCCTACGGACGTTTAACCATAGATCCATCGGGTAAATTCCTTTGGGAAACACTAAGCAGTCACTCAACGACTGCGCCGACTGAAGAAACGCCTGCCACAACAGAGGAACAGGAAACAGCAGATTCAACTCCGTTTCCGTTGATCATTGATCACCTACTCGTTCAAACCGCGGTGCTGGATTTTGAAGATTTATCACGCGCCACAGCCTTCAAAAAAACGATCGGACCTATCGACCTTCAGCTTGAAAACCTATCAACATTACCGCAAGACTCTGGCAACTATCAGCTGGACATTGTCTTACAGCAAACTCTTCCACAAGATTCACAAGCCGCACGATTCAAATGGCAGGGGGATATCAGTCTTAGCCCCTTCCAGAGTAAAGGCCATCTAGAACTGAACCAGCTGGCGATACGTACTGTCTGGGATTACATTCAGGATGATGTCTACTACGAACCATTAGCCGGTCATGTCAATGTCGGTTTTGACTACCAATTGATGACTGAAGAGCAACTTGAAGTCACTCTAAATCAAGGATCGCTGACATTTTCCGATCTTTCCATCGCATCAAAAGGCCAACAAACCTCATTATTGGACATCGACTCATATAGTATCAAAGGTATTTTCTTTGACTTACAGAAACGCGTTTTCAGTATTGAACAAGCTCAAACGGAAGGGATCTCGGTTAAATTCAATCGTATTCAAAATGGCGACCTAGAACTGATAAAAGTTTTATCAGAACGTCCCATCAGAGAAGGCATTGAAGAAGCGGCTATAGCAGCGGCCAGCACTCCTGAAGAAACGAAACCAGAAGAGGCCTGGGCTGTCTCACTTGACGACTTTCAACTATCAAACGCCAACCTGGTCTTTCAGGATCTAACTACGTCCACCCCCGCTACAATCAAACTGTCAGATATTACTGCGCGGGTACAGGACTTTTCTCTAACAGATCAACCCGTCAGTGTCAGTCTGGGTCTCAACATTGGCGCTAACACAGCCGCTACGGAAGATCTGACAGAGGTTAGTCATTTCAATATGGAGGGAGAGGTGGTTGTACCGAATCAAACAGCGCAACTTCAGCTGGATTTAAAGAACCTACCTATCAATCTTATTCAGCCTTATCTATCTCAGGCTACAGCGTTATCGATTGATTCTTTACTGTTCGACCTAAATGGTCAGTTAGCCATTAAGAATCAGCAAGCCAACTTCGATGGTTCGTCTCAATTACGTGATATAAAATTTACCAACCTGGCCCAATCCCAAGCGATCCTGGCAGGTAAAGGCCTGTACTTTGAAGGCATTCATCTTCGCCAAGCACAGAAATCACTGAAAATTGATCAAATTTTACTAGATCAACTTAGATTCCCAGTCACCGTTATTTCGAGAGATGAGCAAGCAACTGTCACGAATTTTAGCGCACTGGTTAAAAGCGCTGATTCTGATTCGGATAACACAGACAGTAACGCTGACGCCAAAAGCAACTCTGAAGTACAAACAGCAGAAGACGATTGGCTGATTGAGATCGGCCGCGTTGCCATTCAAGACAACATCTTTCAGTTCAGTGACAGAGGTCTTCCTAGACCCGTCTTCCTAAACATCGAACAACTCAACGGTGTCATCGATAAACTCTCCAGCAACAACTTAAGTCGTGCGGACATCAAGCTTGCGGGTCAAATCAATGGTTATGCCCCCTTCAAAGTCAAAGGTCAGATCAACCCATTAAGCGACGATGCCTACACCAACATTGAAGTCAGTATGAACGGCATTGCTATGTCTACCTTTTCACCTTACACCAGTCATTTCCTGAATTATCCGCTGATCCAAGGCAAGCTCTCAACAGACGTATCTTATCGCTTAAACCAGAGTGAATTAGAGGCAGAAAACAAGCTATTTATCGATCAACTGGAATTAGGTAAATATGTCGAAAGTGACACTGGACTGGGGCTTCCACTGCCGTTGGCGGTGAGCTTATTGCAAACCAATTCAGGTGAGATCGACATCGACATGCCGATTAAAGGCAACCTGGACGATCCTGACTTTAAATATGGACAAGTGGTTTTCAATGCCATGGTCAACCTGATTACTAAGGCGGTTGCTTCACCGTTTAAACTGATTGCTAATCTAGCGGGCAGTGATGCCGACTTAAGCCAGCTTGCCTTCAACCCAGCTCAAGATCAACTCACTGAAAACGAGAAAGACAAAGCTCTGCAATTGGTGGAGGCCCTTAACCAACGGCAAAGTCTGAAGTTGAGTTTAATTGGCGTGACCAACAGCCAAGATCAGGACGCTTTGAAGCAGCAACAATGGCAGAACAAGGTAGCCAGCTCTGGGATTCAAGTTAACTATCAAGCACCTGCTTATTGGACCTTTCTATCTCAACAAGCCACACAAACGCCAACAGGCTCACCTCCAGCTAAACCTGCCGATGCAGTGTCTGCTCAGACACTGGAGCAATCTTTGATCGATCAACAAACCGTGCCCGAAAACCTATTAGCTGAACTTGCCCAACAACGGGCAACCCATACCCGTCAAACGCTATTAGCTGCCGGATTAAACGAGAAGCGAATTTTCATCAAGGAAACCGAACTGAGCCAGAACAACGACAACATCGGCGTTAAACTGGAAATAAAATAAGGTACCTATCAATAGCAACTGCCTACTGGCCAGACACCTTATAATCCTCAACCATGGTTACCATATGATCGGCAATGCGAGATAACACCTCGCTGCCTTTCTGGGTAACCAGTGCGCCATGGCGCGTATGCTCAGCAAGCGTACTTACTTGCGTAACGTTTTCAGAGATCTCATTGGCAACACAGGTTTGCTGCTCAGCAGCGGTAGAGATTTGAAGATTCAGTTGGTCAATGTCCTCAACCATATCAAACACTCTTTTAATCAAACCTTCGGTATCAATAAACAACTCTGCAGAACGCTGGGACAAAGTCTGGCTTCGCGTCATGGAACTGCGGGCGTTGTCAGCCGATAGCTGCAACTGCTCCATCATTGACTGGATTGCAGCCGTAGACTCCTGAGTTTTCTGCGCCAACTGTCGAACCTCATCAGCCACAACGGCAAAGCCACGACCCTGTTCTCCGGCACGAGCTGCTTCAATCGCCGCGTTTAATGCCAATAAGTTGGTTTGTTCCGCAATACTCTCAATGGTTTCTAATACCGTCCCTATCTGCCCTGTCCCCTCCACTAACTCCAAAACCACTTCTTTAGAAGAACCAATTTCAGCAGACAACTCACTCAAGGCTTGTCGTGTTTCCACGACTTTACTTTGGCCTAATTCACCGTGATCTTTGGCTTTTCGAGTGGCATCGGCAGCCCCCTCAGTGCTCTTAGCGACTTCCTCCGACGTCGCTGCCATTTCAGACACCGCAGACGCAATCAAATCGGTTTCTTGATGCTGCTGGTCTACCGCCTTCTGGTTAGCCTGTGTGGCCGTACTGAACTCCATTGCCTTATTAGAGAGTTCTCTACTGACCTCTTTGATTCCTGAAACCATTCCATCTAGACGCAGCATTAAATCATTAAACGCCCCCCCAATAATCCCCAGTTCATCACGCTGTGATACTTTCACCCTTTGACGTAAATCCTGATGATTGATTAGGCGTTCCACGACCTGACGAATTTCGTGTAATCGTCGATTGAAGTTATAGCCAATCATCACACTCATAAGAGCCGTGCCTCCACACAACAAAAGAACCGCACTGGCCAAGCCTACCAAACCTGCGAAAGCACTGCTCTCAAGTTCGTTTGCAATATGAACCACTTCATCCAACCGTCTAAGAGCGAAATTATGAATTGCTTTGATTCGCTCACTTGATACATCAAACCATTGCCCAGGCTTGGCAACCGCAACCCGGCTAAGGTCTTTCTGTTGTCCCAGAAAGGCTTCACGAATAGCAGCTACTTTGAGGCTATTGGCACTTCTCAAAAATTCTTTAAATTCAGCGGAGGTATTTTTCTCGGACAACATTTCAAACCGTACGATATTCCCATTCTGAAAGGCAATGGCCCGCTTTACATCAAAGAAATCAGATATTGAAGCCTCTCCTACGGTCAACACACCAAACAAAATGCCTCGCTCACGCCCGGAGGCTTCCTTTAACTGCCATAAGCTGTGTAAGCCTTTTAGGCGACCTGACACTTCCGGGTTAGAGATCCGACTGATCATCACATCAAGCGCATTCAAGGCAGAGACATTAAGGTCAGAAAAAAACTGGAATGAATCACTGTCCTGCTGGGCATGATTTACGGAACTGCGAACCGTGGCTTTCTCACGATTCAAGCGATACAAAGGCTTCATTAAACGAGTCAGCTCCTCTTCCGTGAAGCCATGTATGCCCGAACTCAATCTGTCCCTGACTGCATGAATGGTAGCATCGGCTTTTTTTCTCTGCGCCTCCAGCCGATCCATCAACGCTGAATTACCATTAATTACGCCTTGGGAAAGCCCTCGTTCCAGCGCATGCTCACCCACAACGTTGGCAAGTAAACCGGCAAGCTCTACCACATCTCGAGAGAAATGCGCTTCCTGATAGTCATCATGAAGTTCAGACAATTGTCCTACAGCTAATACCACCAAAAACAAACATGGCAGACCAACCAACATGGTCAATTTATATCGAAACCCCAGATTCTTTAGATAACCAGACTCGGTCATATCCTGTCTCCATCCTTTGAATTTGGCTGTTCTTTAGGGTTTTTGATTCCTGATTTAAGTATCGGCCCACTCTATGGCTTTGAAAGGACAGGAAATAAGGTCTAAAAGGTATGCACCAAGAGGTTACACGAATCCTTAGTGACCAACCGCGTATCACATACTGCTGTTCAGGAAATTCAACTCTCTGTTTTTAATGCGCTTTTAAAGGGTCATGATGTTGTTATCTTTCAAAGCATTGACCAAAAGGTTAAAAATCTGAATCGTTATATCGTGAACCCCTTTCATAGCTTTCAGATATATCCAGTCAACCAGCAAGGAGATTTCTCCATAGCCGAAACGCCTTTCTCTCAAACTGCAAATAACCATCACTGAAAGTAAGTCAGAGTAATAAAGTTCTTCCCGTCCTCGGCCGATATATGATCTACACTTAAAAGCTCATATCGTTTTTGGGTAACTGACAAAGATGTCCCAATGGATGAGCATTGGAGTAAGCAAGGACAGACTTAAACCATGACCAATAGCGCCAGCCTTTCTATTAAAACAGCCTCTGTGGCAGCCGAGCTGGATAAAGCAGAGTCCATTGCACGAGAACTTTCTTTGGCTGCCAAGAACGCTAGATTTGTCGTCTTTCGTGCGGGTAGCCAAGCTGCCGGATTAACCGTAATCACCAGTTATTTTGCAGAACTCGCTGAAAACACCATTCAGCTTGTGCATACCATCAATGATATTTCATCACACGTTGCCGTGGATTCGGTCCGCGAGTGGAAAGCCAATTTGCTGATCGGCCACCTGAAATCAGCACGAGCAGATCTGTTTGAAGATGAGCATAAACAGGTGATGAAGCAGGTGATCAATCGAGCGATTACCATGATGCAAGGCATCTCGGAAAATCTGAAACGAGAATTAAATCGCCTGGATGCTCAATTAGAAGAAATCCAGTCATTGATGCGAGCCGCCAGTGTGATAGTGGTGACTTCCCGCCTTGAATCCAACCGAACGGGCGAATTTGAACAGAACCTGCGTGAAATGGCCGATAACATTCAGCGACTTACTAACCAAATTAAAGAACGTGCGACGCATTCCCGACGCATCCTTACCAGAGACGACTTATGAAGACACGGAAAATCTACCAAGGTAACCACGAATGGATTCTATTTGGTCGGGATCCAAACAAGCCGGATAAAATCATCGACACTAACCAATACATGATCGTTAGCGATGGCCAGGCTTTGATTCTTGATCCAGGCGGTATCGAACTGTTCTCCGCTATGTTTGCTAATGTGCTCAAGCACGTTAAGCCTGAGCAGGTGGTCTCCCTGTTTGCATCGCACCAAGACCCTGACATTATTTCTTCACTGGGCCTTTGGGATCAGGTACTGCCTCACGCCAAGCTTCATAGCCCTTGGTTATGGGAAGGGTTCATTCGTCACTTCGGTATGGAGAACATCGAGTATGTTCCGATCAAAGACGAAGGAGGTATCCTTAAAGTAGGCTCGCTTGAACTGCAAATGGTTCCGGCTCACTACCTGCATTCTTCTGGTAATTTCCATGTCTATGATCCGATTGCCAAGATCCTGTTCAGCGGTGATATTGGCGCATCATTGGAAGACGGTGACTTCCCGTTGTTTGTGGAAGACTTTGATCAACAGATGGATAAGATGCGCTATTTCCATCAGCGCTGGATGCCATCCAATGTCGCTAAGCAAAACTGGATCAATCGCGTACGCCAATTAGATATCCAGTACATGTGCCCTCAACATGGTCGAATCTTTAAAGGTGAGCAAGTAACGCAATTCTTGGATTGGTTTGAAGCTCTTGAAGTAGGTATTGCCATCAATCAATCCTAGTAAAACACCTTCTTTTAGACAACCTCTGCAGCCATACAGCCCCAACCCTCTCCACCTGTTGGCTGCAATCTTCCCTCAGTATTCTATCTTCTTGCGCCTTTCCACACACAACACGTGTAGAATCGTATCAAAATGAAATCACACCTATTTCGTATATAGGTTCTCATAAACAAAAAAACACCCGAAATTACTATTTCACGACAGCAAATTAACGCCTTTCTACTTGTGGACATTTCCTGAACATATACACTACATGTTACAAATAGTTACATGACAAATAATTACTATTGAATAGCCGAAAGGAAAACCCAGTTGAAGAACTTTTCAAATACGAAAAGAATGCTTTTCAGTCCGATTCTATTGTCAGGCTATCTCGCTCTTTCTTTTTCATCTCCAGCAAACGCTGCAGAATTCATCAAAATTGATGGCCTAGTGACTTCTGGCCAACCATTCAGTGAAGCGAACGGAGTTTCAGACGATGGCCGCATAGTAGTAGGTATGAGCTCTACCAACGAAGGAACAATCAGTGGTTTTCGCTGGAAGAGCGGTGCTGTCATTGATTTAGGAGCCTTACCTTCAGTTGGTCCAAACACCAGCGGTCAAGGCATAGCAGGTAACGGAGATGTCCTCGTTGGGCGAGGTCGTACCGTTGATGAACAAGGCACACCTATTAATGCAGGCTGGATGTGGACTGAAAACGGAGGCATTCAAGACCTGGGTCGCCCAGCGACCTATGCCAGCGACGCATCGTACGATGGCTCTGTGATTGTTGGTAAAGCATCAAGCGACAATTCCAATGCCTTACGCTGGACCATCGAACAAGGGTCCGAAATTATTCCACCACTGACAATCCAGGGTGAAGAAGGTATTACCTCAGCACACGGCGTATCCGGCGATGGCGCTACCATTGTGGGTGAAAGTCTTGGCTTTCCATTCTACTGGCAACCAACGCAAGGCACGGTACAACTAAGCCAACTTAAAGGTCAGGCTTATGACGTCAACGAAGACGGTTCCATCATCATAGGCAGCGCCAAGTTTAATGACATTCTTGAAGCGTTCCGCTGGACTGAAGAAACCGGCATGGTGAGCTTAGGATTACTTCCTGGTGATACCGGCTACAGCCGTGCAAAAGCAATTTCCGCAAATGGCCAGGTTATTGTCGGCACAAGCTCTAACGGCTCGCTGAAAGGTCTTCGCGCCTTCATCTGGGACGCTCAAAATGGCATGCGTGATTTGGCGGCTCTACTTGAGAATCAATACAACCTGGATCTTCAAGGCTTGACACTGACATCAGCCAATGGCGTATCTGCCGACGGTAGCGTAATTGTTGGCCGCGCTGTCGACGCCAACGATAATCCATCAGCCTGGATGGTCGATTTCCAGACACTGGAAACAAGCTTATCCGTGCAAGTGCTATCGCCGGTTAATCAAGCAACCTTTTACACCACCGATACTATTACCCTGCAGGGGCTTGCTGACGATTCTGAGCAAGGAGACGTTTCAAGCAACATCAACTGGAGCTCAAATCTGGATGGCTCACTGGGTCAGGGAAGCCAGTTAAACGTTCAACTGTCAGCTGGTAATCATCAGATTACAGCCGAAGTAAACAATGAAACCGGTGACATAGCATACACTAACCTCGATCTACGAGTGCTGGAAACGCCACAACTGGAATTGTCAGTTTCTGTTCGTCGAGTGTTCTTTTTCTTCCCTTACTCAACGGTTCGTTGGACGGGCGGTACCGATGACGTAGAAATTTACAAGAACGGCTCAGTTTCGCGCACGGGCTCCACGAGCGGTGAATTTACAGAGTACGGTCAAGGCAATAGTTATCAGGTATGCCAGGTAAACACCAACTTCTGTAGTGAGCGTTTAACCGCAAGATAAAATAACTAAGAAAGTAAGGGGAGGCTGAAAACGCCTTCCCTTCACGATCGAGATTAAGCCAACATCCCATGAAGCATTAATTGCAGATTATTCTTTAACAGCTCCTCAAGACAGTTTTCTTTCATCGTCGGACAAGATAACCGTTGCTGCCTGAACTTCTGGGCATCCTCTTCAAAGAAGCCATCAATCAACAAGCTCGATACACCATGCGTCATAGCCCATACCGGGTCAGCAAGCTCTTCCACCGGAACATTCTTGAATAAGCCTGCATCAATACCTCGTTGCACGCTGTCCAGCAATCGCTCATAGCAATCACCGGCGGCCGTTATTAAACCTTCATCATCCATACGATCGGTAATTGCCGGACCAAACATCAACTTATATTTTTCCGGAAACTCTCCAGCGAAAGACACATAGGCCTGCCCTTTTACCAGGAATTCATCCAGAATGTCGGGCGCATTCTCTTCTACCGCCCTCATTCGAGCAGTCAAATCTTCAAACCCTGCAATCGCAATCGCAATCAACAAAGCACGCTTATCTGAAAAATGCCTGTAAGGCGCGTTCGCAGATACACCGGCTTCCTTTGCAATAGCACGCAGACTTAATCCGTCTACGCCTTTTTCACGTATATGCTTGCAGGCAATATCAATCAGGGTCTGACGTAAATTACCGTGATGATACTTATTGCCTCGCTGAACTTTATTCAGCAGGCAGTTATTGATTTTTTCCATGACTGCTCCAGTTTTAGCCATGCCCATCATACCACAGAGGTAATCAAGCTCAGGCTGAAACACCTATTTTTCTCTGTTTATTATTTTTATGTTGTCAGTGTAAACATTTATGTTGACAGTGCACACTTTGCGGTTTTACTATGTGTTCATTGTCAACATAGTGATCATTATGACAAATCAAACTTTACATTGTAAACAATAGGATCAGATCACACATTGTTGCCACACATAATTAATAATTTTTTAAAAGACCGATTCGTAGATAACTGGATGCCGTCGAGCTCCGACACTATCTACAAGAGGGGAGAGACTCATGAACAAGTTAATGTTGTTAATGTCTTTTGTTGTAAGCAGTTTGGCGATCACCAACACAGCCAGTGCTAATCCACCGGTGAATTCAGTTGCAGTAGAAACCACACGGGACGCCATTGCATTTTATTCTTCCGGCTTAGTAACCAACAAAGCGCAATCGCGTCTTTCCTTTAAAACCTCTGGCATCATCCAACAACTGACCGTCGAAGACGGACAACGTGTTGTGAAAGGTCAGTTACTAGCGCAATTGGATCTTGCAGAGATTCAAGCTCAAAAGCGTCAGGCACAAGCAGATTTAAAACAAGCGACACTCGATGTAGACCGCCTTCAAAAGCTAGTCGCTCAACGCGTAGCCCCAAAAGAAAAGTTGGATAATGCGTTAATCCGAAAAGATAAAGCTCGCGCCGCACTTAATATCACCGAATTTAATCTAAAGCATTCCCAGATCAAAGCGCCTTCCGACGGCCTTGTTATTCGCAAACATCTGGAAAAAGATGAGCTGGTATCCGCAGGCCAACCTGTGCTGACGTTTTCACCGGACAGCAAAGGCTGGGTAGTGAAAGCAGGTCTGATTGATCGTGAAGCGGTATACGTCAACATTGGTGACCGTACGACCATCGAATTAGATGCCTACCCTGGCCAAATCATCGAAGGTGTTGTGACTGAGATCGCTGCACAGGCCAACGCTAATACCGGTCTATTCGAAATCGAAGTAAACATTCAAGAACAGCAATTGCGCTTAATGTCGGGTTTGTATGCGCACATCAACGTACACCCTGAACAACAACCAGTGCTTTATAAAGTTCCGACGTCCTCTCTGATTTCTGCCAACGGCAAGTTAGGTAAAGTCGCTCAGATCAACCCGGTCAGCCGAACCATTGAACTTAAAACGGTTCGCGTTCACTCACTTTCTACAGATTCAGTATTTGTGGCATCAGGACTAAATACCGAGTGGCCTATCGTGATTGGCTCACCGTACAATCTACAGTCACAGCTCATCGATCAGCAAAGTACAAAGCAGGTTGCTCTGGACCTTTAGTGTGCCTTCGATCAGGCATTTTAAGTTGACCGATTAAGTTTTTAACGAAGTGTTAGAGCCAACGACATTTCATGCGGATGTCGTGATTTTTCGGCCTCTCATTGGGAGGCCTCTTTTTTAAACCATTCCGGGTTCATCTTGTTAAAGACCAGTACTGTTGAAACACAAAGAAAAAATAATAAGTATCATCCGTCGATAGAAACCGATTTCAAATAATAGGGTTTTGTTATGCGCTTACCTGCTCTAGCCATTAATAACCACCAGTTTGTCTGGGTGGCCATGCTCATCCTGACGTTGTTAGGGGTCGTTTCCTACAACTCCATGCCAAGATCGGAAGACCCTCAATTCAACTTCCCATCCTCATTGATTACGGTTATCTATTCAGGGACGAACCCCTTTGATATGGAAAGCCAGATTGTCGATAAGATTGAAGAAGCGCTGAACGAACTGGATGATATCGACGACATTAAATCGACCATCCGTGATAGTGTATCCACTACACGAATCCAGTTTGTTTATGGCACCGACCCGGACGATAAATATGAAGAAGTCATTCGCGCGGTAAATCAGATTCGAGATCAACTGCCATCGGACATTCAAAAACTTGAAATCAAGCGCATCTCACCCACCGATGTGAACATTATCCAGCTGGCTTTATCTTCAGAAAACGCGCCCTATCTGCAGTTAAAATACTACGCCGAGAAGCTTGAAGACGCGCTCGAGAAAATTCGTAATGTGAAAGAAAGTGAGACCTGGGCTTACCCTGACCAGCAAGTTGAAATTGCCCTGGATCTTAGGAAACTTGCCACCTTAGGTATTTCCGCCAATCATGTTCTGGACGTATTGTCCGGAAACAGTCGGAACATTCCTGCCGGCTTTATTTATTCCGGCAGTGAACGCTTAACCGTGCGAACCAGTGGATTGTATCGTTCCTTGGAAGAAATTGGACGCACTCCAATTTATTCACGCGATTATCAGGTACTGCACCTGGAAGACATCGCCACCATTCGATTAGCAGATGCCACTGCCCGACATATCGCCCGTTATGATGGCCAGCGCAGTGTGTTTATTTCTGCAGTACAGCGAGAAGGTTCTCAGATATTCGCTGTGATGGAAGAAATCCGGCAACAAGTGTCAAAATTTGAAGCCACTCTACCCGATGACATCAAACTGACCTGGGTCTTTGATCAAAGTGAAAGTGTCGATCGTCAAACCAACACCTTTTTCTCCAGCTTGATTCAAGGGGTGGGTGTTGTCGGTATCGTGCTGTTTTTGATGCTTGGTATTCGCCCTGCTGTTGTTGCTATGGTATCGATCCCCTTATCAATCGTCATGGCGATTGGCTGGGTGGATACAGCTGGATTCGGAATTCAACAGATGACCATTGTCGGCTTGATTGTTGCTCTTGGTTTACTGGTGGACAACGCCATCGTAGTGGTCGAAAACATTCAGCGATTCCTGAGAGAAGGCTATAACCGTCTGGATGCCACCCTTAAAGGAGCTTCACAAGTAGGCTGGGCAGTCACCAGCGGAACCGTCACCACAATTCTGGCCTTCCTGCCATTACTGCTACTACAAAGTGGCTCAGGCACCTTCATGCGTTCCATGCCTGTGACCGTGGTATTAACACTCGCTTGTTCACTGTTGATTGCTTTGACCATTATTCCACTGATGGCGCGTCATCTATTAAGCGACAAAAATGGTCCTATTGCAGAAACCAGCAACAAGAGTTTCGGCTGGATTAACCAACACCTTTACGCACCTGCATTGGGTTTCAGCCTACGTCACCCTTGGATCATTCTGATGCTATGTATTGGTCTCTTTATGGGATCACTCAAAATGATGGGGTCGGTGGGCGTATCCATGTTCCCTAAAGCCGATAAACCCCAGGTACTGGTAGACATCAAGATGCCGGTAAACAGCAGTATCGAGCATTCTGATGTCATTACCCGCAAGGTTGAACATGTTATTAACAAGCACCCTAAAGTTCTGAATGTTGCAACAAACGTAGGGAACGGTAATCCTCGAATTTATTACAACAAGATCCCAAAACAAGGTTTACCTAACTACGCACAATTGATGGTTCGTCTCGACAGTAACAGCATTGAAGAGAGTTCGGCCATTACCGAAGAACTACGTGCACTTTTGGTCGACTGGCCAGAAGCGGATATCAAAGTCGAACAGTTCCAAACCGGCCCTCCTTATGAAGCGCCGATTGCAATCCGTGTAATCAGCGATCAACACGACAGCATTCGCACGATGGCAGCTAAAGTGGAAGCGTTGATGCGAAATATTGATGGGGTTATTAACCTCGACAACGCCGCAGCCGATGAAATGATTACCACCAAGGTACAAATCAAGGCCGATAAAGCAGCGCTGTTAGGCATTACTGCTTACACCCTTGATCAGGCCGTTCGTACCGCACTGAATGGCGCAAATATTGGGGTATACCGTGACACCTTGGGGGAAGACTACAGCATCGTTCTGAAGAGTAATCACTACAACCACCCTGACAGCAAAGAATTTGATCGCATCATGCTGACCAGTGCGTCTGGTGCGCAAGTGCCCTTGCGTCAGGTGGCCGACATTCAGCTGGAATCAAATCAAGCCAAACTACAACACTACAACCTGCAACGTATGATCTATGTAACGGCCGACGTTTCAGAGGGGTATAACGTAGCGGCAGTCACTCAGGAAGTCATCCAGGGTCTGAATGAGATGGAATGGCCGGAAAATGTTACCTGGTCTGCTGGTGGTGAGGAAGAAAACCGTAACAAGAACTTTGCAGGCTTAGCCAAAGCCCTGGTACTGTCATTATTAGGTATCTTCGCTGTACTGGTACTTCAGTTCCGCTCCTTCCTGCAGCCAGCCATTATCTTTATTGCGATCCCATTTGCTCTGACCGGTGCCATTCTGGGTCTCTACATCAGTGACAATTCATTCTCTATCGTGGCCTTTGTCGGCTTAAACAGCTTGATGGGTATCGTTGTTAATAATTCCATCATTCTGGTGGACTATGCCAATCAACTCAGAAATCAGGGTGCCACAGTCACAGAAGCAATCCATCAATCCTCTTCGACCCGATTGATGCCTATTGTATTAACCACCTTAACCACGGTAGGAGGCCTGTTACCCCTAACCATTCAAGGCGGTGTTATGTGGGCGCCATTAGGTTGGACAATCATTGGTGGTCTGGCGGTATCCACGGTATTAACTCTGATTTTGGTGCCTGTGCTCTATAAACTGTTCACACCAAAATAACCCGACCCATTCATACCCATAAGAGCCTCTTTCTTGAGGCTCTTTTTACTTCTTCATAGCCAATGAACAAACCCATCACGCGCTAAGTACGGCCCTTGCAAGTCACTGGACGAACCCTCAGAACGAACTAAAGTTATAGCATCACATTCACCGCTATAACCTTGGTAAGTTTGATGCTAGGAAAACTCAAAAACACCCTGATTCAATTTATGGGCTCAATTCCCTACATCAAAAAATTTGCCCTTCTGATGCTGGTGCTTTGTGTTCCAATGATACTGGCCTACGGTTTTCTGATTAATGAAATTCAGGAAGAGAAGCAATTTACCGAACTGCAACTGCGGGGCTCCGAATACCTTAATGAGCTAAGTCGATTCCGTCAGGTCATAGCACCACTCTATAAGCTATCGTCCTATCGAGAGAAGAACCCGACTAACGAAGAAGCAGTTTCTATAAGCCACCCCAAATTACTCAATTCAATCAATCAAGCCTTTCAGCAACTGCTGGAGACCGACCATAGGCTTTCCAGATATCTCGCCACGGAAAGTCATTTCCATCGTCTAAAAAACATTTGGTATGAGATCTCTGAACTACTCGAAGCCAGAAGTACCTTCGAACCCTCCTTTCATTCTTTGGTACTGCGCCTCTATAACGAAGTAGGTGCGTTAAATCAGCAAATTGGTGACAGTTCCAACCTAATTCTGGATTCCAATCTAAATAGCCATTACCTGATGAACAGTGTGGTCAACACACTCTATGACTTCCAGTTTCATTTGGTACGCATCGACAAAGCCCATTCTGATATGACCAATCAGGGATTAACTCAAAGAGAAAATATTCTTGCCAAACAAATCCTTCAAGAAGAAAAAATCATACTCCAGAGCGAGCTCCGTAAAGTTTCAAAAAATATCAATACCGCCTTCAGCAATGACCCTAATTTGATCCTTCAGCCAATACTCCGCCCCTATTTACTGGAATTTGAAAACAAAACCTACTCACTGCTTTCATTAACCAACTTGTCTCATGTACACGCCAATCCTGAACTTTTATCCGAGTACCTTAATAATACGCTGAACGCATCTTTCGAACTGTGGTTTATCAGTAATCAGCAATTACAGAAGCTACTGAAAGAACGAAATAACCAGCTAAGCGACACGTTTAAAACCTTTGCCGTCGTCAGTCTGATTTCATTATTAATCGCCTTGGCGTTGATCTATGGTTTCTATCAATCCGTGGTAAAAACCGTTCTTAGTCTTGAATCCTCAGCTCAGGACCTATTGCGTGGTAAGTTTGATCAGCCTATTAATATCGACACCAAAGATGAATTAGCGAAAGTCATGAAAGCCTTTAACCTGGTCATGATCAGACTGAAAGCTCAATGGTTAAAAGCCATCAATGAAACCGAGAAAGCTGAATCCGCCACCAATCAACTCACCCAGCAGGAAAAAGAACTCACCCAGGTGTCATTGGTTGCCAGTCGAACCTCAAATGCCGTCATCATCATGGATAACTCCGGCGCAATAGAATGGGTGAATCAGGGCTTCGAACGACTTACTGGCTATACGCTGTCCGATGTGGAAGGCAAAGACAACAGCTTTTTGCACGGCCCTAAAACAGACACCGATGCCATTGATTACGTCGAGCGTCATATAAAGACAGGTAAAGGCGCCCAGATTGACATCCTTAACTACACAAAATCAGGCCAACAGTACTGGGCTCATGTGGATTTAGAACCTATCTACGATGTCCATGGACAACTGATTAATTATATCTCCATTGAATCCGATATCAGCGACCGGATAGCCGCTGAAAGTGCGCTCAAGAAAAGCGAACAACTATTTAAAAGTATCTTCAATTCAGCTTCAGATGCCATTATTGGTGTGAGCGATAACAACACCATTCGCTTTGTCAATCCAAGCGCTGAAATCCTGCTTGGGTACAAACCCGGCGAGCTGATCAATCAACGATTAGACATTCTATTACCCGAAGCCTCTCGAACGCGCCATTGGAAGCATATGCAAGATTTTGCTGCAGATAAGCAAGTTCGCCTTCATATGACCAATCGTCGAGTCCATGCACGCAAGAAAGACGGTAGCGAATTTCCAATCGAGGTTGCGATAGCCAAAACTCAAACCGACGACGGCATGTTATTCACTGCCATAGTCAGAGACATCAGTGAACAACATGAATATGAAATGAAGCTTCAGGAAGCAGCATCCAAGATTGAAAGTATCCTGGCGGCGTCCTCATTGATCAGCATTATCGCCACCGACAGACAAGGGCTAATAACTGTGTTCAATTCAGGCGCTGAACGTATTTTGGGTTATAAAGCCGATGAAATGATTGGTAAAAAGACGCCCGAAGTCTTCCACCTGAAAGAGGAAATCGAACAACGCTGTGCTGAATTATCCCAGGAACTCGGTCAAACATTCAGCGGCTTTGATGCCTTTTCTACCATGGCACTTAGAGGCGTCAGCGATCAAAGAGAATGGACCTATGTTCATAAGGATGGATCTCACATTATCGTCGAACTGAGCGTTACAGCGGTTTATAACAAGCATGGTGAGATCACCGGATTCCTGGGTATTTCGAAGGACGTAACTGAGAGTCGACTCGCTGAACAACGCTTGAAAGAAGAAACACTAAGAGCCAACAAGCTGGCCGAAGAATCAAAGCAAGCCAGTCTGGCCAAAGGCCAGTTTTTGGCCAATATGAGCCATGAAATCAGAACCCCGCTTAATGGGGTGTTAGGCATGACTCAGCTACTGCAACTTACCGATCTGGACAACACTCAAACCGACTACATTAACGCCATCCAAAACTCTGGTGAGATGTTGTTAACCACGCTGAACGACATTCTCGATTATTCGAAAATTGAAGCCGACAAACTCTGTATCGAGCATGAAGAATTTGATCTATTGGAAGCCGTGATAAACACAGCCATACTGTTTAATGGTCTGGCCTATACCAAAGGTGTCGAAATCATTGTTAACCAGCCAAACGACATTCCACGAAATTATGTCGGCGATGAAATACGCATTAAGCAGGTGCTTTCCAATCTGATTAATAATGCGGTGAAATTCACCGATGACGGACACATTTTCGTCAATATCTTTAGTCATCCGGTCGACAAAGACAGAGAAACCCACCTGATTCGAGTGGAAGTCGAAGACACTGGCATTGGCATGAGTCACGAAAGTCTTGAGACGCTCTTTACCGAATTCTCTCAAATCGATAATTCAACGACCCGCCGATACACTGGCACCGGTCTTGGATTAACGATCTGTAAACGGCTGATTGAGCTTATGGGGGGTGAGATACACGTTACATCGAATCCAGGCAAAGGCTCTCGTTTCTGGTTTGAGCTGGAACTTGATGCCAGCAAAGCCCAACCCGTTCGTCATATGAACCTGACAGGGAAACGTGCTCTGATCATTGATGATAATGAAATCAATCTGCGTATTCTTAACGACATGCTGAACTACTGGAAAGTTGAAACGACGACGATGAGGGATTCCATTTCCGCCCTGGAACACCTTCAACTACATCCTTCAGATTTCGACATCATATTACTGGATTTCATGATGCCAGGAATGGATGGCATTCAACTGCTCAAAGAACTGCGCGCTCAACCCATTAACGTGCCTGTATTGATGTTGTCATCCTCCAATGACACCAGCGTAGAGAAAGAGTGTAAAGCAGAGCATTTCAGCGATTACATGGAAAAACCGGTGGATAGTTTTCTGCTAAGTAAAAAGCTGATCAAGTTACTCAATATGAGTCAGACGGCTGAACAGACAATGCAGGAAACACTTCATAAAGACCAACCGTTAAAACAAATAGAAGGTCGCGTCCTGCTGGTTGAGGACACCCCGATCAATCAGGCCGTGGCCGCCGAATTATTAAAAGCCCATGGGGTCGACGTGGATATTGCCAACAACGGCCAAGAAGCCGTCTCGATGGAACAATCCCAACAATATGACCTGATCTTTATGGATTGCTTAATGCCCGTCATGGACGGCTATCATGCCACCAAAGAAATACGCCTGCATGAAAGCAACTCCGACAGGCGCGTTACTATTTGCGCTCTGACAGCTAACACCATTGCCAACGCGAAACAACAATGCCTTGAAGCCGGTATGGATGACTTTATTAGCAAGCCTTTTAAAGATCATGAGCTGGTCAAAGTCCTAAACAAGTGGCTCGGTTAATCTCTTTAAAAAAGCCACAACACCCTTCTATGTCGCAAGTCACACCGCTCCCTTACCTCGAATGTAAGCGGCGCACAATGACATTGGTTTAATCGATCACACCAACCAATAGCTGAATACTATTATAAAAATTAAAACGATTAATTTAACAAATACACCAGGATTTCAGATACTAAATCCATCGAAACAAACAACAGAAAACTTGAACTACGGAGTTAACCAGATGAGCGCACTAATCAATAAAGAAGGCCAAACAGTTCCAAACGTAACCTTCCCTGTACGTCAGGGCGATGAATGGAAGCAAGTCACCACAGAATCATTGTTCGGAGGAAAAACGGTCGTTGTTTTCTCACTGCCAGGTGCGTTCACTCCAACCTGTTCATCAACGCATTTACCTCGCTACAACGAGTTGGCAAAGGTTTTCCAGGACAATGGTGTTGACGAGATTATCTGCTTATCAGTAAACGACACCTTCGTAATGAACGCTTGGGCTGCGAGCCAAGAGGCAGGGAATATCACCATGCTACCGGACGGTAACGGTGAGTTCACAGCAGGTATGGGCATGCTGGTCGACAAAAACGATCTAGGCTTTGGCAAGCGCAGCTGGAGATACAGCATGCTGGTAAAAGACGGTGTCATTGACAAGATGTTCATCGAGCCGCAGAAGCCAGGTGACCCTTTCGAAGTATCAGATGCAGACACCATGTTGAATTACATCAACAGCGAAGCCAGATTGCCTGAGTCTGTCACCATGATTTCCAAGCCTGGCTGTCAGTACTGTGCTAAAGCGAAGCAAATGTTGTCAGATAGTGGATTGGAATACGAAGAAATCGTATTGGGCCGAGATGCCTCAATCACCAGCGTAAGAGCAATGACAGGCCAGGAAACTGCACCGCAAGTTTTCATCGGTGGAAACTACATCGGAGGAAGTGAAGCATTGGAAGCTTACTTGTCAAAGCAATAACCATTCATTGCCATTCACACTGAATAACGCCTGAGCTGATACCTTGTCAGCTCAGGTCTCCCCTCAAACACATGTTTCATCAGACAGGGTAACCGTAAAACGAAGTTGGAGTTCGTCATGGGAAATCGTATTCAAAAAGAGGTTGTAGTTATTGGTTCGGGAACGGCCGGTCTTGCCGCTTACCGAGCAGCCAAAACACACACAGACAGCGTTGTGACAATTGAAGCAGGCGCCTATGGTACCACTTGTGCTCGCGTAGGCTGCATGCCATCCAAACTTCTGATCGCAGCCGCGGAAGCAGCACATACCCTTGACCACACAGAAGCGTTTGGCGTCTACAGCAAAGGGGGCAAGGAAATCAGCGGTGAAGCTGTGATGGAGCGCGTCAAATCCGAAAGAGACCGATTCGTCGGCTTTGTGCTTGAAGGGGTGGAGAGTATCCCTGCTGAAGACAAGATTCAGGGTTACGCCAAGTTCAAAGATGCTCACACCATCGAAGTAAATACCCGCGAAGGCCAAGCGATTGAGATTCAAGCCGAGCGAATCGTCATTGCAACAGGTTCTCGTCCGAACATTCCAGGCTTCTTTGAACAAGCTCAGGATCGATTGATCGTAAACGATGATGTGTTCAACTGGAACGATTTACCAAGTTCCGTTGCGGTCTTTGGGCCAGGCGTTATTGGTTTGGAATTAGGTCAAGCCTTACACCGCTTGGGGGTTCGAGTTCATATGTTTGGTGCAGGCGGTAAAGTGGGGCCAATTACCGACCCGGTGGTTCATCAATACGCGGAACAAACCTTCGAAGAAGAGTTTTACCTGAACGCCAAAACTCAGACTAATCGTATTGAACGTGTTGAAAAGGGTGTTGAAATCGACTTCCTGGACAAGCAAGGCAACGAACAAACGATTCTTGTGGACTACTTGATCTCAGCCACAGGACGACGTCCGAACGTTGATCAGCTAGCCATTGAGAATGTGCCTTTTGATCTGGATGAGTTTGGTGTACCGCTAGCGGATCCGGTCACCATGCAGACCAGCCAGCCTCATATCTTCATTGCAGGAGATGCTTCCAATCAGTTGCCTTTACTGCATGAAGCTGCGGATCAGGGGAAGATTGCCGGTGATAATGCGGGACGTTATTCAAAGATCGAACCCGGATTACGTCGCAGCCCAATTTCCGTAGTGTTCTCTGATCCTCAAATCATGATGATCGGTTCAACCTACAATGCGCTGGTTGATGACATTGAGCAAGAAAAGGTCGTCATCGGAGACGTCTCTTTTGAGAATCAGGGTCGCAGCCGTGTGATGTTAAAAAATAAAGGCGTACTTCGTGTCTACGCTGATAAGCAAACAGGCCGCTTATTGGGTGCTGAAATGATTGGTCCAAGCGCCGAACACATTGCTCATTTATTGGCTTGGGCACATCAGCAAGGTATGAGCATTGCTCAAATGCTGGATATGCCTTTCTATCACCCAGTGATCGAAGAAGGGGTGCGCACAGCGCTTAGAAATGCAAATGAACAAATAGTTAACCTATAAACGTTGAAGCCATGGGAGACGAAGCTTAAAACCTCCGCCTCCCATGTAACTCAAAGCCGCTAGAATAAGTTTTCAAATTTGGATATAAAAAATAAGACTAAAATCTGATCAACCTTGCCTTGAAATGCCTAGTTTTTGTGCATTATCAACATCAAACAATGCTAATGACAGCCTTATCAATTGTTTATAGCTACTTTTTGACCAACCACTCAGAAAAACCATAAACCACTGTTTTATATAAACTTTATAAAAATCGTTTAATTTAAGCACTATTTCGTCAGCACCAGATAAAACGGGCGTTTAAGCCGCTTCTAAAGAACTTATAAACAAAGTTATCCACAGAAGATGTGCATAACCTAAAAAAGCACAATAAATGTAAGCTATTAGATGAATCTGCTAATCGATTCTTCAAGAAATCTAAACCTGAAATCTATGCCTATCAGAACTATAACTCTTTATCATGATCGACTATTCTTTGTCTTAGCTACAAAGAGCTAAAAAGCTTATATGAGGAGAAAACAATGAAATTAGGATTAGCCCTATTCGCAGCGACTTCGCTAACACTAGGAGCAGCAGGCGCTCAAGCAGGCGATATTGCTGCAGGTAAAGCAAAATCTGCCACCTGTGCAGCTTGCCACGGAGCAAACGGCAAGGCATCTATTCCTACCTATCCAAACCTTGCTGGACAAAACGCAGGTTACATCGAAGCATCATTACAAGCGTATAAGGCTGGCCAGCGCACTAGCCCTCAGGCTGCAATCATGAAAGGCATGGCAATGCCGTTGTCTGACGCTGATATCAAGAACCTGGCGGCGTACTATAGTAGTTTGAAATAATTAAAAGCTTGAAGTAATTAAACGGCTTGAAATAAAAACTGTCGATGTATTGAACGCTCCGACAGTTTTTTATGCCCAGATCTTTCACGCAGCCACCTTAAGACACGATTTCCAACAAGGTATTTTCAAGCGCAACAAAATCAATCGGTTTAGTATGAACCAAATGAATGCCAGCGTATTCACATGCCTGCCGAGTTTCTTCTGTCCCGTCTGCGGTCACAGCAAGGATTGGGATATGCTGTATTGATTCCGTACTGTTCATCATGACAGCCAACTCAAGCCCATTAATATCAGACAGATTAATATCCAGTAAAATCACATTTGGAAGCAGCGTTTGAGCCAACTGAAAGCCCTCTAATCCCACTCTTGCGACAGTCAACTGCCAACCTTTACGACGATCTACAAATCGCCTCATTAGGGAAATATTGCTTTCATTATCTTCGATATAAAGCAGATTCAACCGCACTTCTTCATTTGTTTGGGGAGATAAAGGTATGGTTTCACCCGATTGATACATCCCCTGTTCATCGACGTCGGCCAAAGGTAAAACAATATCAAACTGGCTACCTTTATCTTCTTCACTCATGACCTCCACGTGCCCGCCCATGGCCTCGATTAAACGACGGGATAACACCAGTCCGATACCGGTACCCGGAATACCCGAAGATTCATAGCCCAATCGGTTAAATGGCTCAAACAAGCGCTCAAGGTTCTCTTCAGAAATACCAACGCCACTGTCTTTGATTCGAATTCTTGCCCAGTCATCATTCTCGCAGCACACCGATAACTCAATGGAACCGCCATAAACATTGTACTTCACCGCGTTATCCAAAAAGTTGATAAACACTTGCTTCAAACGGGTTCGATCCGCAAACACAGGCTTTAAACCCTCAACGAATTGGCTTTCCAACACCAGCTTTCGAGCGGAGACCTTTTGAGAAGATAGATCCACCACTTCTGACAGCACTTCGACCACATCCGTCAACGTTGGAATAACGGTCAGATTCCCGCCTTCAATTCGAGCAAGATCAAGAATATCTTCGATAAGGTTTTTCAGATGAAGCCCTGCATCGTAAATGTATTTTACCGAATCCTGTTGATCATCATTCAGCCCTTCATCTTCTTTCAATAACTGAGTGAAACCTAACACCGAGTTTAAGGGCGTTCGTAATTCATGGCTCATATTGGCCAGAAATTCCGTCTTGGCACGATTGGCTTGCTCGGCCCGCTTGGATTCTTTTAATAAGCGTACTTTCGAGTGCTTAATTTGAGTAATATCCCTTGAGAAAGCAGTAACAAATTCCACTTTTCCTTTCTCATCCATAACGGGCGACATCTGGGTATCCAGATAAATACCTTTGCGCGAGTCGGTAAATCGTACCATTTGAGCTGTAGAAAAGACTTTTGAAATGATGCGTTCACATTCGAACGCGAGTTCCGAACTGATGAAATCCACCAGACGCCGACCTAAGACACCATCTCGTGGCTGCTCCAGAAAATTAATCATCGCGTCATTGACCAGCACCACCTTATAGGTCTCATCAAAGACAATAATCAGCTCTTCAGGAGAATTCAGCACGCCTTCCATAATTCGTTCATGACGAGCCATCAGTTGCTGAACCTTATGCTGAATAGAAAGGTCTCGAATCAAGCCAGTAAACAGGAGCTCATCGCCAAGTTTACAATGACCTACGGACAGATGAATCGGGAAGATTCGACCACTTTTATGCATGGCGACCGCCTCTCGTCCGACACCGATGATTTTGCTTTCTCCGGTCTCAAGATAGCGCTTAAGATAACCATCGTGATGTTTGGCAAAATCACTGGGCATTAAACAATTAATAGACTGACCTTCAAGGGCTTTTGGTTCCCAGCCAAATACCTCACTGACCGCCCTGTTGGCCGACAAGATAATGCCTTTAGCATTCATTACAATCATGGGATCCGGCACAGTATCAAACAGTGATTGCGCCAAACTGGTTTGTTTAGAAGGAAACTCAGTCATACATCTCTCAGTCAAACGATAAATACTATGGCAACATTAATCGTCCAACACCTTTCTCAAAGTCGCACTGGCTTCGATCAGCTCTCGCTCAAGATCGTCCGTTTCATCGTATAACTCAGCTAAACACAGATGCTGTTCCTTCACCTTCTCAGCCATCGACTGCTCTTGATCTTCGGACAACCCAATCACCAACATGTGCTCTTCCAGCTCCACCAAAACTTTATCCAGTCGTTCCTTCATTGAATCCGAGAAATTACTGAACTTCCGATCAATCTTGGTAATGGTTCGATCAACCTGTCCAATGCCTGAGGTCAGCAAGGCTTTTTTATGCTTTTCGGCTTCCCGAATCACATCCAGATTCTGAATTTTTTCTTCCACTACGGTCACTGCAATGGCCAAATGATCCCGAATTCGACCCGCAACATCTTCATCTTTAGGCATATTCTTAATAAGAATAGAAGCCGTCGGGGAATTGAACATATAGAGATGATTATGAGCAACAATTCTCTCAGCACCTCGGCCTTTTTCAAGTAATTCGCGCTCGAGTGGACGAACCACACCTGCTTGAGAATAAAACTGGTCACCCACTATCAAACTTCGAAATACCAAAGCACCAGACAACTCAAATGACTGCAGCATGGAGATCAACAACTTGGCAACCTCATGATAGTCCCGGGTTTGAAGAGAGCTGACCAAAAACTCCAAGACCTGCCCCATTTCACTGGTACTGGTCATCGCTGTAAATGCGGCGCTTTGGGCAAAGTCCGCATGATTTTTGGCTTCGACAAACTTCTGGCGAACGGCATAGTTGGCTTCTATTTTTGCCTTCAGTTCCGACGCGTCAAAAGGTTTACAGACATAGTCGTCCCCGCCCACTTCGTAGCCCTTCAAGCGTTCATCCAGACTGGTCAGGGCGGAAACAAAGATCACACCAATGTGATCCAGACTCATATCCGATCGTAGTTTTTCACAAAACTTGTAACCATTCTGATCCGGCATATTAACGTCCAGCAAAATAATGTCCGGATTAAAGACTTCCAATTTGAGCCAACCTTCTTCAGCGTTCATCGCAAGCTCTAACTCAAAATGAGGAGACAGTACTTTATTAATTAACGCCTGATTCGGGGGAGTATCATCAATCGAAAGAACTTTAATAGTCACAGCTAATCTCACTTTTGTTATTAGACGTTCCCAGAGGATGGAAATAAGTCATATAAGTATGGTTCATGAAAACCGATTAGCGAGTTTCTAAATGATGGATTTTTATTAATTTTTTGTAAGTCAGAGGCTATTTCCAGCGCTTGGGGAATAGCATTTCATTACAAATAGCAGGCGTAAAATAGCGACCTTGCATTCAAGATCACCTTAACGATTTGGAGAAGAATCAAAGAAGGCTTTGATCGACAACACAATACTAAATACGACCAAGAGTTTTAAAAAAGACGCATTGCTAATTTAGCTCTCATGTAGAATTTGCCTGCTATCAAACACCTGAACAAACAGTATTTTTTTAGCCTGCCAAAGCTATCGCATGTTTGTTAAGAACGTCTCGTTAAAGTAAAAAGGACAATAGATGAGACATAAAAGCCACTGCTTAGAATTAGTCCGTGGCTTTTATGAAAATACAGCTAAACGCTCATAGCACAGATTAGCTGTCAATATTCTTAGTTTTAACTCGCTCAACCGCATCCAACCAACCTTGATATAAAGTCTGGCGTTGCTCTTCTGCCATGCCCACATCAAAAGATCGTTCGCAGTACCACAAGTCGCTGATCTGCTCCAACGATTCAAAAATACCGACCTGCATACCCGCCAGGTACGCAACACCCAATGCGGTTGTTTCAGTAATCTCTGGTCGCTCAACTCGAGCATCAAGCACATCCGATAAAAATTGAACCAGCCAGTTATTCTTAACCATACCGCCATCAACACGAAGCGTAGTCGGTTTAGCAGCGCCATCGGCTTCCATTGCCATCATCAAGTCTTTGGTTTGATAACAGACCGATTGCAAACCCGCTGCTACGATTTCAGCAATACCTGTGTCGCGCGTTAATCCGAAAATAGCACCACGTGCATTTGGATCCCAGTAAGGCGCTCCAAGCCCCGTAAATGCAGGTACCAAATAAGCGGCGGATTCAACGTTCGCTTTTTCAGCTAACGCCTCTGTTTCACGGGCATGTTCAATTAGACGCAACCCATCACGCAACCATTGAACAGCTGCACCCGCAATAAAGATGCTGCCTTCAATAGCGTAGGTAACTTTGCCATCCAGACGATATCCAACCGTAGTTAACAATCGATTTTCCGACTTAACCGCCTTGTCACCCGTATTCAATACCAAGAAGCAACCTGTACCGTAGGTACTCTTAGCCATTCCAGGCTCAAAACACGCCTGGCCAAACAAGGCTGCTTGCTGATCACCGGCAATACCTGTAATCGGGATTTCGCCACCAAACAGATGGTCGTCGGTTTTACCAAAGTCCGCACTGCAGTCCATCACTTGCGGAAGCATTTGCTCTGGAACACCGAACAGTTCTAACAACGCCGGATCCCAGTTTTGCTGATGAATATTAAACAACATGGTACGAGATGCGTTGGTCGCGTCTGTCTTGTGGGACTGACCCTCGGTAAGACGCCATAACAAGAAGCAATCAATGGTTCCGAATAACAATTCACCGGCTTCAGCTTTGTCGCGAGCACCCTCAACATTATCGAGAATCCAGCGAATCTTTGTGGCTGAGAAATACGGATCAATCAACAAGCCGGTTTTCTCAACAATGCTTTCTTCATGCCCTTGCTGACGAATGGTTTCACAGAATTCCGCCGTTCGACGATCCTGCCAAACAATGGCATTGTAAACTGGCTCGCCAGTGGCTTTATCCCAAACCACGGTAGTTTCACGCTGGTTAGTGATACCAATGGCAGCAATATCAGACGCTGACAAACGGCCTTTCTTCAGGGCACCACGGCAAACACTTAATGTGGTCTCCCAGATTTCTTTCGGATCATGCTCAACCCAACCATCATGAGGAAAGATCTGTTTGAATTCTTGCTGATCACTCCATAAGGGGCGTCCCTTGTGATCAAAAACGATGGCGCGAGAACTGGTGGTGCCTTGATCAATGGCAAGAATATATTGAGACATGAGCGTACCTTCACTTTCATTTATTATTGTTTGCTTTAATCTAGGGAACCGCGAGTTGACGAACAAATATGAATTAAAGCATTTTCGTTTGCGAACATAATACTTCATAATAACGAAAAAAACGCGCATTGGATTCCACAATTTAAAGATTCCAATGAATTTGCCCTTGAATTCAGATGATAGGGCTGCACTTCACAAGCAACACAGGCAAGTTCACCATGGCAAAACAGGCCCGACACGAATTAATTCTTAAGCTGGTTTCTGATCATGGTTACATCAGTAATGAAGAGCTCGCCAATCGTTGTCAGGTAACACCACAGACCATTCGTCGTGACCTCAACGAACTTGCCGACAACCAACAGATTTCACGTCATCATGGTGGCGCGGCCACCAATACCAGCATTTCAAATGCGGCCTATTCTGAACGTCGCAGCATGCAGCACGATCAAAAAGAACGCATTGCCAAAGCCATTGCGGATCAAATCCCGAACTTCTCTTCATTGTTCATTAATATCGGTACAACCACAGAAGCCGTTGCCCAGTCATTGCTTAACCATACAGGTTTGCAAGTAATCACTAACAACCTCAACGTCGCTAATATCCTAAGCAATAAAGAAGACTTCGATGTACTGATTGCAGGAGGCACCGTAAGGAAAGATGGCGGTATCGTTGGCCAGGGCACAGAAGATTTTATCAATCAGTTTAAGGTTGATTTTGGAATCGTTGGCATCAGCGGTATTGATGAAGATGGCTCTCTGCTGGATTATGACTATCGCGAAGTACGTGTATCCCAAGCCATCATCAAGAATTCACGCCAAGTCCTACTGGCGGCTGACCACACCAAGTTTGGTCGAAACGCCACCATTCGCCTCGGTAACATTGTCGAAGCCCATCAGGTATTTACAGATCAACAACCGCCGATAGAGATTCAGCAGCGACTGGAAGAGCATCAAGTCCAACTCACGCTCTGCTAATTACTTTACTCACGTCTCACGTCTCACGTCTCACGTCTCACGTCTCACGTCTCACGTCTCACGTCTCATTTTGATATATTATTTTCGTTTTCGAATATTTATGTTTGTTTTCGAACATTATTTTCTTTACTATTCTTATAAAACAACAAATACGAAAGAAAGATACGTACTATGAACTCTCAAACCTTCGATCTAATCATTGTCGGTGGTGGCATTAACGGAGCCGGTATTGCTGCCGATGCAGCAGGACGAGGCCTATCCGTTTACTTATGCGAACAAAAAGACTTTGCATCCGCGACCTCGTCTGCCAGCAGTAAATTGATTCATGGTGGATTACGTTATCTTGAACATTATGAGTTTCGTCTAGTAAAAGAAGCTCTAAAAGAAAGGGAAGTTCTTCTAGAAATCGCACCACATCTTGTGAAACCCATGCGCTTTATTCTTCCCCATCAGCCTCATCTCCGTCCTGGCTGGATGATTCGTAGTGGTTTGTTTCTCTATGATCACCTGGGTAAACGAGAAAAACTGCAAGGCTCGCACAAGGTGAAATTCCGCGGCGAATCTTCATTAGACGACAAGATCAAGAAAGGCTTTGAATACGCTGATTGTTGGGTTGATGACGCTCGATTGGTGATCACCAATTTGATTTCAGCAGCTGACAATGGCGCTCAGATTCACAATCAAACCCGATGCATTGATGCTAAACGCGAGGGTGGCCTTTGGCACTGCACCATGGAAAGCATGACCAAGGAAGGTACACAACGCTATCAGGTGACAGCCAAAGCGCTGGTCAATGCAGCAGGCCCATGGGTGGCCAGCTTCATCAAGGATCAAATCGAAACACAATCGCCTTATGGCATCCGTTTGATTAAAGGCAGCCACATTGTAGTACCTCGTATTCATAAAGGGGACGAAGCCTTTATTCTTCAGAATGAAGACCAGCGCATCGTGTTTGTGATTCCTTATTTGGACAAATACTCTCTGGTGGGCACTACGGACGTCGAATACACTGGCGATCCAAGCCAGGTCACGATTTCCTCGGAAGAAGTAGATTACCTACTGTCCGTCACCAACACGCATTTTAAACGTCAGTTAACCCCTGCGGACCTAATCTGGACATACTCAGGTGTGCGCCCATTGTGTGATGATGAATCCAATAACCCGTCGGCCATTACCCGCGATTACACACTGGCCATGACGGAGCCTGAATCTGCCCCCCTACTTTCTGTGTTTGGAGGCAAAATCACCACCTACCGCAAACTGGCAGAAGCAGCGTTAGAAAAGCTTAAACCGTATTTCCCGGAAATGGGCAAAGCTTGGACCAAGCATAAAGCACTACCCGGAGGAAACTTCCCTCACGGTAAAGCCCAGTTCGCCTTGATGCTGGAAGAACGTTATCCGTGGTTGCGTGAAGACACCATCGCTCGCTACTGCGATGCCTATGGCAGCCTTTCCATGCAATTCCTCGACAGCGTTCGTTCACCCGAAGATATGGGTGAGCATTTTGGCAACGGGTTATACGCTTGTGAAGTAGACTACCTGGTGAGACACGAATGGGTTAAATCGGCCGACGATTTACTCTGGAGAAGAACCAAGCTGGGCTTATTCCTAAGCCACCAGCAGCAAAACCACTTAAATTATTATTTGGAAAAGCATTATTCATTGATTCCCAAATTCAAGTAATTCAGATCTCAAGTAATTAAGAGTTCATCCAGTTTGGCAACGAACAGTTAACGTACGTTTTCTGCTCTGCCTTTTCAGGCTGCTCAGGTTCCCCGGCTTGAGCGGCCTTTCTTTTAACTGGCCATAAATCTATAGAATTTACTTCCCGGTAAACTTGGGCGCTCGCTTTTCAAGAAAGGCATTCACGGCTTCTTGATGATCTTCAGTTTGATGAAGATGAGATTGAACTCTCGCTGATTCGTCTAACAAATCATCCAGAGTCGACGCTCGCGCCAAGCGCATCAATTTCTTGGTTTCCCGCAACGCCTGAGGCGGATTCTTTGCCATTCGCTGCGCCAGAGCAAGCGCTTCTGTCATCAATTCATCGTGCACAACCACCTTTGACACCAAGCCCCACGCCAAAGCTTGCTCAGCGGAAATCATATCCCCGGTAAATGCCATTTCAGCGGCTCGAGCATAGCCCGCCACGCGAGGTAAGAACCAGGCTCCGCCGTCGCCCGGAATGATACCCAGCTTTACAAAGCTCTCTGCAAAGCAGGCTTTTTCACTGGCAATACGCACATCCGCCATCATTGCCAGATCACAACCGGCGCCAACCGCAGCACCATTCACTGCGGCGATCACAGGAACATCCAGAGCGTAAATCGCTCGTGGGATTCGCTGGATACCCGTTCGATAATTGTCAGCCAATTGCTCGGGTTCGCCAGCAAACATGCCGCTTTTATCTTTCATGTGCTGAACATTTCCGCCCGATGAAAAGCCCTTACCTTCGCCGGTAATCACCAACACACTGACGGAACTGTCCGCATTGATATCAGCGCATAGAGCCTCAATTGCATCAATCATTTCGGGTTCAGAAATTGGATTTCGAAGTTGAGGAAGATTCAATGTGGCCACAACCACAGAGCCATCACGAGACACGGATAAGCAAGACATGATCAGCAAATGCTCCATTTATGGTAATTAAATAACACAGAAACGTTTAGCTTAACGGAGCCGATTGCTGAATGTAAGAAGAGATTAGGCGCTCTGACCTATTTGATCTGGATGTAGATTCTCTGAACGTAAGCAACTGAGTAACCAGGCTTTCGCTTCGTCTTCATTGTCGAAACGTCGAATTTCCAGACCTGAGTTACCTAGATATTGATCCGTCAGATGAGCAAGCAAAGCGGATTTATTGACCACCGCTAACCAGCGACAGTTATTCATAGCGCACCAAGCGAACTGGGCACCAATACGATTCATTACTTCAGGTGAGGCCGCCTCGAAGTTCTCTAAGACTTCCATAATCGCCCACGGAAGATCTTTCACCTTTTCTACTTCTATCGCAAAAGCCAATTCGTACTCTTGCGCACCTTCCATGTTAAAGCCGCCCTGAGGACGACAGATAAACAGCTGTCCTTCGCGAGTAATATCGGTATGACCGTGTTGATTTGCCATAGATACACCTTCACTCACATCTTAATTACTAGTTTAGGCTAAACACCCAATATCTTTTATGGTCATTATTTAATCAACTGTAACACGGAGATGAACTTTAGGGCTTTTTGGCACACGAAACAAGATATATTAACGTTTTATTACATAGCTTGACGCTTTCACGGCACTTCGGACAGGTCGACGCATCCAATATAAAAAACATAAATCACAAAAAAGCCGCTCAAAAGAGCGGCTCAGGCTGCTGACAAAGTTCAACAGTTCAAAAACGCCCAAATTTAGATTCAAAAAGTGTTCAAATAGGGCCATTTCTTAAATCTTTTAATGTTTTTGGAATGCTTTTTCTTAGTCAGAATGGCAATCATAAAAAACATGGGGGTTTATCAACACTCTGAAGCCGCTCAAAAGAGCGGCTTGTAAGATGAACGATTAGAAACAATCGCCTTTATTGTGGAATAACTGTTTCTTCAACGATACCCGCTTCCGACTCAGCAGTATCAGGTTGCAATACAGCAGACCAGATTTCACCTGTACCTTCAGTCAGACTGGTTGGACTTTCATACCAAACATCAATCATAGAGAAGATCTTGAAGGAGAAGGTTCCAGCTTCTGTATCTTCACCAACAGGCACCCAATATTCGGTAAAGCCTGTGGTTACATCGCCTTCAGTTGCCGTTCCGGTCAAAGTGACCGTAGTATCAGGAATACCATCACCTGCCGTGTTATTTATCGACCAGTTGAAGCTGATGGTGCCATCAAATGTTCCAGTGCCATCGGTATTAAAGACAATCGGCTCATCAAACTCAATCCAATCTGTGCCGGTTAAGTCCTCAGCGGTCAATGACGTTAACGCACCACCACAGCCACCAAAGTTAATTGGCTGACCGGAACCAAAGTCTTGCTCATCAGTTGGATCATTGATCAGTTTCAAGAAGGCTTTAAAGGTGTTGGACTCAGATGGGGCACCAAAGCCGTTCAATGCTGCATCATCAAATGGGGAGTTGTAGTCACAGTTCACCAGGAAGGTATCTTGGTAAATAGGATCAAACGCATTCACCACATCGGTATTTGCTTGTCCGTTGAATACCCATTCGCCGGCTTCTTCCTCTATCTCACCAGCAATCACTTTGGCACCGTTACGAACAAAACCGGCATTAACAGATAAGATGCGTGTACCCTCGTCATCAAACTCCAGATTATCTCGAACTTCATCGGGAATTGTGAACACAATCATTTGTTCACCTTCCGCCAAACCGGTTGGACTTTCGAAGTCCCAGCTTGGAGTAGAACCATCTTCCAAAGTAATTAACTCATAAACCGGACCATTAGCACCGGTCATGTCCACGTTAAAGTACTGTGCATCACGACCATCGGTTCCATCGACTAAATGCACCAAGTGGTACATATCCAACCAGAATGCAGTCGTAGACATAGCCACATCATCAACCGTTACAGCGGTTGTAGAAATCACCTGATCCAATGACGTTGGTGCTGAGGATGAAGAGCTTGTCGTCTCGGTAGGTTCTTCTGAAATTGGACCATCAGATACTGAGCCATCAGGGACGGTACCGTCACCTTCAGGTGTCGTAGGCTCCCCTCCTGTCATATTATTCAAATAAACACGATCACAGTTGCCACCCAAATCAGCGGCCAAAGTACCGTCATAACAAACGCCGCCTTCACCGTTTTCGTAACGTAAGAAATAGTTGGTGTTTGTTGCAGTAAAGCCAATTTTCACACCCGTGGCACCAGCACTAAATACTGCATCCGAATCAATGAACGCTGCAAAGTCTTCCAGGTCAGCATTAATACCGATAAAGTCTTCGATGTTCTTACCTTCAAGATCAATGGCTTGAAGCGTACTCACTGTAGCCTGAACAGCATTAATCTGAGAATCCTGAATAACGACAGAACCTTCGGCTTCATCAACACTGACCAGCTCAAAAGAATCCGCCATGTTGACCCAACCATTCGCGGTCAACACAAAATCATCGTCAGGGGTATCTGCTGTAGAATCAAACTGTTCTTCAATCCAGGTCTCGGTATCTTCGAAATCAAACTCATAGAAAATTTCAGCACCATCCGCATTAATAAAACCACGTTCAGCCCAAAGCTCTTCAAATTCATAAGGATAAGTACTGCTGCCATCCGACTGGAACCGGCTAGTCACACGCGCTTCAGCATCCATCCAATAGAAACCACCATTATTCATCAAGCTAACAATACTGGTAGTTACTGCATCTTCAATTTGAGCAATCTGCTCATCAATGGTTTCCTGAACAATCTGGTCGATCACCGTATCAAAGTTAACTGTTTGACCGTTCTCGTCGACGACTTCTTCGCCGGAGAGTAAGTCTTCGAGATCAATATTGCCATCGGCTAAATAGGTATCCAGATCGAGCGCTTCAAGTTGTTGCTCTACGTTATTTACCAACTGCTCGACCGCAGCGACTTGCCCAGGATCATCCACATCGTAATCGTCAAAGGTAGTCACTGTTTCAAGGAACTGTTGATAAGCAACGGTAGATTCAAGATCCAAATCAATTTCTGTCGCTGTCGTTGGAGCAAATAACGAGTTAGTTTGAGCCAGAGGATCACCGACCTCGACAACTAATTCACCGTCTACATTCACCGCAATGACACAGTTCAACTGAGGAATCCCTGGCGCTTCAATGATGTAATTTCCTGAACCCTCTGGTGATTCAGTGACTTGATCTGCCGTCAGTTCAAATACCTCGGTCACATTACCATCTGCATCAACAATCAAGACCTTAAAACTTTCTTCGCTTAAACCTGTGGTATCCGCATAGGCCTTTTGAACTAAGCTTTTCAGAGGGTTGGACCAATCAAAACCGGTGCTCGCTAGAGTGGTTGGCGCATTGCCCAAATTGACATTAAAGGTGGTAGTCTGTCCTGATCCCGAGCTTACAGATATGGCACCATCGTCGTCGTCATCAAAAATATTACAGCCAGTAAGGGCTGCGGAAATCGCAAGGGCCAAGCAGCTTTTAGCAAACCCGCCATTCTTAAGAATATTCATATGGAGCTCCTGATTGTTACGTAAGCCTGAGACCCAAAGTAATAACTACGAGTCTCTTTTCCCTATTAGCATTAAGGGCTTTGCTATTTAAACCTAGACGAGAACACCAAGAAGCAAGCATAAAAAACGACCGATTATCGGGTTTTAAATCCGATCCGTACAAGCGGTGCGAAATGAAGAATAAATGGTAACGAGCGTATTTTTTGAAGAGAACAGAACGAAAAAAACCGCACTCCGAAGAATGCGGTTAAAAGGGATCTAAAAAAATCTCAGGTTACAAATTATTGTGGTACTACCGCTGTGTTTTCGGCTGTAATAAAGTCGGTACGGTCAGCAGTTGTTGTGAACAAGTAAGCATCTGAATCATCCAGAGTACACTGAGCCGCTAACGCTTCTGTATCATCACCACACACCATATCTGCGTTGTAGAAAGTATCGATTCCCACACGCTGGAAGAAATCGTTAGACGCATCAGCCGTTGTAGGATCTAAGGTAACCACACCAGCAGCAGATACAGTGAAAGTACCCTGTTCTGTGTCACCACCAATACAATCAGCTTCTGCAATTGAATAGCCGCCTGCATTATCAAAAGTCAGTGTTTCTTCAATCCAGCCAACACTGCAATCAGGCTCATCAAGACCATCGTTATACCAAGCGATATAGAAGGTGTTACCTGCTAAATCACTGCTTGTGTAAGCGAAGTCTTCAACTACCATAGAGCCAGCACCTGTAGCACTTACAGCCTGACCGTCTTCAACGCCAGTTACAACTACAGTAAAGTTGATTGTTTCTTCATTACTATCATCTATAGATAGACTGGTCACTGTGAGTTCCCAATCCCAGTAGTTTGAGCTGTCACTGAATTCCCTGAATGACAATACATTCGTCGCAGGATCTACCGTCCAGGTACTTAGCTCATTAATGTCTGGCTCAGCAGTGTCAGACGTGAATTCAATAGTACCCGTACCATCAGAGAAGAACTCAAGACGCTCTAGATCAGAATCGGAGGTCATAGTCACAGTGAAGGCCTGATTTGAAAACGTCTGATAAAGCTCAGAAGTAGGCAAGAAAGCTGTCAGGATGTCATCCGCTGCAATGGAGTTATACACCCAGTCAGATTCTACTTGGCCACCAGCAGCCTCTTTATGACCTGGACGAACATAACCGTCTTTCACAGCGTAAATCACAGTAGCATCTTCTGTGATATCTTGAAGCGCTTCAGGTATTGGTAATTCAATGATTGATTCACCTTCAGCCAGACCCGTTGGTTGAGCATAAGACCAGGTCGTTTGTGAAGCTGATTCGGTATCTACATACAGATCCCAACCTTGCTCATCATTCAGAGTGAAGAAACGTGCATTACGACTCGTTACATTGTCTTCGTCTGTGGTTTCAATCAACTGCGTGCGGATGTACTGATCATCCTCACCATAGATAGTGAAACCAACAAAGGCATCATCATCAGGCGTAGATTCAATGTCAGTTACCAAGTCGGCCAAGCTGGTCGCAAAAGACTGCCCTTGAACGTACACGGTTTCGCAGTTGCCATTGTAGTCCGCTGGGAAATCATAACCATTACCGTAGCAAGAACCGTCTTCACCTTCTCCATCATGGAACCACAAGATATGATTCTCATTGTTAGGAGCAATTCCCACTTTAACCGCTACCGCACCTTCGCTGAAGGTTGTCGTTGCACTCAGGTATTCGGCCAAATCTTCATCATCGCGAGTCTGAACAAATTCCTGAACACTGCGCTCGCCATCAGAATACAAGTCCACTGCTTGCAGTGTAGTTAAAGTTGCAGCAGCAATATCCAGCGCCACATCCTGAATAACAACCGTACCGGCGTCTGTATCAGCACTGGACACTTCAAAGAAATCACTGCTTTGAACCCAGCCATCAGCCGTTAGGAAATAGTCTTCGCTCGGCGTGTCCGTGGTTGCGTCAAAGGTCTCAGCAACCCATTCGCCACCCTCTTCATCAAACTCATAATACGTTTCAGCTTGGCCAGAAGTCAGTACACCATATTCACCTTCTTCGAACCAATAAATGCCTGTATCAGCAAATGAAGCAACCGTAGTTGTGATTGCATTCTGAACATCTTCTAATTGTTCATTAATGATGGCATCAACTTCAGCTTCAAATTCAGCCTCAATGGCAGCCAAGGCATCAATGATCGCCTGATCAGAAGAACCTTCGTCATCTGCAGCCAGGAATTGTTCAATAGTCAGACCGTTATTAGTAATGATGGATTCAAGATCAACACTTTCTAACTGCTGCTCAACATTGTTTACAAGTTCTTCAATCGCAGCGACTTGGCCTGGATCTGTCACGTCATAGGTGCCATCTTCAAAGGCATTAGCATCTACATCTTCAAGGAATTGCTGATATGCAACGGTAGACTCAAGATCGATATCCACCCCTTCAGTGGATGTGGTTGGCGCAAACAACGCATTAGTATCATTGATGTTGGTTTCATCAGCCACGATGGTTAGCGAGTTATCCAAATCCAGAACAATCAAACAGTTCAACTGCGGGTTACCCGGTACAGAAATTTCATATTGACCGTTGCCTAAATCTTCAACTTCAATCTGATCGGCTGGCACAACCTCAATAACATTACCGTCGCCATCTACGACAACAACTTCGAAGTTCTCTTTTCCAAGATCAGCGACTGTTAGTGCATACGCAGCATTCATAAGAGATTTAATCGGGTGCTTCCAATCAAACGTCGACGCGGTTTGAGGTACCAAGGACGCTGGTACATCAACCGTTACAGGAAAGGTTGTTGTCGTTGAAGACGTGCCGGATCCAACCGCGACTGCATTGTCGTCGTTATCATCAAAACAACCCGTTAAGGCTGAGGATACAGCTAGCGCTAGCAACCCTTTTTTGAGATAGCTTTTTTGAAGCTTCATGCTTTTCTCCATTGAAGTTCTATTTGTTATTACCAAAGATTCCATCTTTGGGTTTTTATGCTGTGACACATTGATTAATGACCAAAATCGTTGAAGAGATAGGCCTTTTAACCAAAGTATCACTCTCGAATGTATAACATTCATCTACCATTTGGTATAAAAAGCATTCTAATTAGATGAAAACTGAAGATATGGACATCGAGCAGGCAGATATCATCCACATGATCTACGAGACCATTGAGTCTCCTGACAAGTGGGACGAAGTTCTTCAACAGATCAGTAGAAAAACAGGTTCAAGTCACGCCTTTATGGCAGCTCGTTCCGGCGTCGATGAATCACCCATTGGTTTCTTTGAAAATGGTTTTGAGAATGGCCATTTTGAACGCTACCAGGAACACTTCTATCAAGTGGATGTTTGGACGCAAGGTCTAGCGGTTAAAAAGTTCAACCAATTCCACGCCAGTCATGTAGTCTGTGACGACAAAAGCTTTCTCAATTCCGAGATCTATAACGATTTTGCCAAGCCCGTCGACATCAGACACTCCATCGGCTGTTTATTAGCGCCTCAGGGAGAAGAAATCATCACTGAACTGGCATTCATGCGCGGTAATCAACAGCAACATTTTGACCGTCAGACAGTAAACCAGGTAAATACCTATTTACCCCATATACAGCAAAGTCTTTCATTAGCGCAAAAGCTTCAAAGCATCCAGCAAGAGAAAGTGAAGGTACATGAGGTCTTCAATGGGCTTAGCGAAGCACTGATTGTTTGCAGCAATCAAAACCAAATTGAGTTTTATAATCGCGCCGCTGAGAGTTTTCTGAACAGAGCCAAGCTGATCAAGCCAAACCTTAAGAATCAACTAATCTTCCAAAATACCGAAATACAGGCCCGCTTACTGGAAGCCTCTGAAGCCTGCCTTAGCAGCCTTGATGGCATACAAACCAATAGCGAACCTTGTTTCAAGAAGCAATTTTATTTCTCAGATAATGCCACTCAATATCGGGTTCAGCTCAAACCCTGGCTGCATCAGCGCATGACTCCCTGGGGTGAACAAAAAATACCGGGCGTCGTGATATCAATAGCCCCGAGCGCTATGTCCCGGTACATCGCACCGAAAGAAGTTCAGGAGCACTTCCCTCTGACCCGTTCTGAAGCCGACATTTGCAGTCGATTAGCTAACGGTATGACACTCGAAGCCATTGCAGAAATACGCGATGTAAGCGTCAGCACCGTGCGCCAGCAAATCAAAACCTGCCTGTCAAAAACAGCGTCAGGTAGCCAACTGGAAATGCTTAACAAGCTATTAAGATTATTGTTAGTTGACTAATTAATAAGTACTTTTTAACTGCCCAGTTCGTCCAACCCTTTGAAATTGTCCAGCGCTTCGGGATTTTTCAACGCATCTGTATTTTTCACGGGTTCGTCATGAATCACATTGCGCACCGCAAGTTCTACGATCTTGCCCGAAATCGTTCGGGGAATATCCACCACCTGAATCACTTTGGCAGGCACGTGACGCGGTGTCGTGTTGGTTCGAATCACCTGCTTGATCTCGGAGACCAGATCGTCATCTAACTGAACGCTCTCTCTTAACACCACAAACAAGATGACACGTACATCATCTTGCCACGTTTGACCGACAGCGATGCTCTCAACGACTTGCTCTACCTTCTCTACCTGTCGGTAGATTTCAGCCGTTCCAATACGCACCCCACCCGGATTAAGCACTGCATCAGAGCGACCGTGAATGGTCATGGTCGGGCTTGCAGGAAGATTACACGCTCTATCCTTGTGAGTGACTAACTCACCATAATCACCGTGTGTCCAGATGTTATCCCAAGACGCAAAGTAAGCCTTATGGAACTTGCTGCCATCCACATCATTCCAGAAACCGGTCGGCATCGAAGGAAACGGCTTTTCACAGACCAACTCACCTTTCTCATTTTGAACAGGCTGACCACTTTCGTTATAAATGGCTACCGCCATGCCAAGCCCAAGACACTGTAACTCTCCGCGATACACAGGCAGGTTCGGGTTACCCAAGACAAAACACGAGATGATGTCAGTACCTCCAGAAATGGAAGACAAACACACATCCTTTTTGATGTCCCGATAAACATAATCAAAGCTCTCATGGGCCAATGGTGAGCCAGTAGAAAGGATCGATTTCAAAGAAGCGAGATCATGACTCTTGCCCGGCTTTACGTCTGCCTTTTCAAGCGCCGCAATGTACTTGGCGGACGTGCCGAAAATGGACACCGATTCCTGCTCCGCCATATCCCAAAGCACGTCAGGAGAAGGATGAAAAGGCGAGCCATCAAACAGCACCACGGTAGCGCCAGTCATTAAGCTCGACACCAACCAGTTCCACATCATCCAGCCGCAGGTGGTGTAGTAAAAGATAGTGTCTTCTGATTTAAGATCGGTATGCAATACCAACTCTTTTGCATGCTGAATTAAGGTACCACCCACACTGTGCACCATGCATTTCGGCACCCCCGTCGTACCGCTGGAATACATCACATATAAAGGGTGGTCGAAAGTTACAGTTTCATATTCAAGGGCAGACGCAGAAGTATCCAGATAATCATTCCAGCTCGACACCTGTGCGGTATCGGAAAGTCCGGCTAACTGAGGGGTTTCATCGATATACGCTACCACAACCAACTGCTCAAGATTCGGCAAATGTTGAGCAATGTCGTTCACTTTCGGAAGAGAATTTAAAGTCTTCCCACCGTAAAAATAGCCGTCCGTGGTGATCAGCACCTTGGGTTCGATCTGACCAAAGCGATCTAACACGCCCTGCAAGCCAAAATCCGGCGAGCAGGATGACCAGACAGCGCCCAAGCTGGAGGTCGCCAACATTGCAATCACGGTTTCAGGTACATTGGGCATAAAGCCCGCAACCCGATCGCCTTTCTGAACACCGGAGGCTTTCAAGGAGGAAGCCAACTGAGCCGTTCGCAGATAGAGTTCACCATAGCTAAGAGTCTTCCGATTACCGGCTTCATCCCGAAACACTATAGCGTTCTTGGTTGCCAAGTCACCTTTGGCATGACGTAATAAATTTTCGGCAAAGTTTAGCTTTAGGTTTGGAAACCACTTAGCACCCGGCATTTTATTCCCGGACTCAAGCACAGGCTCAAGCTGACCAGAACGCTCAATTAACCCCGTAAATGACCAGACGGATCGCCAAAAGTCTTCCGGCTGATCCACACTCCACTGCCAAAGCGCCTGATAGTCCGACGCTGGAACCCCCTGATCAGACATAAACACCGTCATATTGGATTGCTGAATACGTGCTTCTGAAGGCTGCCACAGGGCATTTGAGGTCATAACCGGATCCTTGATTACATAGAGAAAACTGAAACTATAGCAGGCGTAAAAATCAAATTACCTTAACGTAAACGTAAACCAATATCTACCGCTCAGCGACTTGTTCGGAAAACTAAGACCGTCTGTCTAATATTCATACAACCGATTTTGCAAAAGCTGAAGTTTGACTCTTAATTAGAAGTATCAAAATCAACTGTTTTGGACTGACAATCTGTCCCAAGCATCATGCTCCTCAGCCGTATGGAGGAACCAAACCATGCCTGTTAGACAACTCACCGAATATCTGGAAGCCAATCGCGTCCGATACATGGCACACAACCATTGTCCGACCTTTACCGCTCAGGAAACGGCGGAAGCCACCCATATCTCCGGTAAAGAAATGGCCAAACCCATCATCATAGAAGTGGCGGGAAAACATCTGATGGTCGTCACTGCCGCCTGCGAACGGATTAATTTCGACAAACTCTCGGATGCGCTCGGCGGAGAGAAAATTAGGCTCTGCCATGAAGACGAATTTGAGGACGATTTCCCGAATTGTGAAACAGGAAGCATGCCTCCATTTGGAAACCTCTATGGAATGCCGGTCGTTTTATCTGCCTACCTATCCAGCAGAGACAGCATCAGTTTTAATGCCGGCTCCCATACTGAAGTGGTCCAAATGGACATGATCGATTACTGCACACTGACACGACCACGAGTCGCGCGTTTTACCATTCTTCATTAGCTAACCCTCTTCCTAGCGGACCACCAATCCACACTCGAACAGGTCAGAGAATTTACTCTGGCCTTTGCCCGTGTTAGCGTAAGCACCGCTTATCGCAATCAATACTTTATAATCGATACCCTATAATCGAGAGCCTATACACCTTCGACAGTCAGGATGACATCATGAGCAAGCATAAGATCGACAAAAGCCAACTGGATCATCCTCTCAGACTGTCAATCCAACTTCACTTGGGCGAAGGGCATCATTATGTGTTATTCCAAACAGATCGAGTGGTGTTAAACGATCAACACTCCCCGTTTCTAACGGAACAGCAAGCGCTGCCGCTGATTTCAAATACATCGCCTCTTTTCATTGGTTACACCAAGGAAGATCAAAGCGCCGATATCTACACCTGTCGTATTTCCAGCGAAACCAAGCTGCCAAACGACATGCGCTTGTCGAATCTTCGAAACCTGATCCTTCTGGAACACCCCACCTTGCCCAAGCTGCTGGGCCGGGCAAGACAACTGCTGGACTGGCATGAAAATCATCGTTTCTGTGGTAAGTGCGGAGGAAAAACCGAACAAGTGCCACAGGAATACAGCTTCAAGTGCACCAGTTGTAAGCTTTATTTCTATCCACGAATTTCGCCTTGTGTGATTGTGCTTGTAAAGAAAGGCAATTATTGCCTACTTGCTAAAGGAAAGCATCGAACCAGCAATTTCTACAGCACACTAGCGGGTTTTATGGAGCCAGGCGAAACCCCCGAGCAGGCGGTAAAAAGAGAGGTCTGGGAAGAAAGCGGCATCAAGGTCAAAAACATCCGTTATTTTGGCAGTCAGAGCTGGCCATTTCCGTCTCAGTTAATGCTGGGCTACATTGCCGATTATCGTTCTGGCGAGATCGACATCAACCCGGATGAACTAGAAGACGCACAATGGTTTCATTTCGATGATCTGCCGACCTTCCCACCGATTACCAGCATTGCGGGTCGTTTAATTGAAGAAGGGATTAGGGACTTCCAAAGCCGATAGATCACTGTCTATCGGATTGAAATACATTAAGTAACTCCATCTGATCTTCTAACGGCACAACCCCTTCTGCCTGCAACACCAAGGTTAAAGCTTGCTCCATCAGATGACGGGCGTAAACCGTATAGTCATGAATGATTTGATGTAAGCGGGCATCATTCCGATCAGACTCAAGACATCGCTCGGTATAGGTTTGAAAGGCATTGAGCTGATGCACCAATTCACTGAGGTGATTGGGGCACTCACACTCCAGTTTTGGCAGATGTTCAATGTATTTTTCCAAGGTTTCCGCACTGTAAACCGGCTCAGGTCGACTTCGAAACACTGCAAGCGCTTCTTCGGCTTTTTCCAGGGTTGCTATATACAAACTGTGCGCCCTACTCGTCTGCTGGAATAGTTGAAACAAGCTATCTCTGCTTGGCCGATCTTTAATGAAAAAGACATTCTGCCGTTTAAGACGTTCAAGAACCTTTCGAGCCGCAAAGCGATAAAAGACATGAATGTCCGACATGGGATACCGCTGAGCCATTTCTATGATATTCACACCCTGAGTTTCGGAAGAGATTGCTTCAACCTCCAGTAAAATCAAACGAGGTACTTCGCTTTCCTCAAGCTCATTCAATTCATCCGTTTCAAGATTACGAACCAAATACGCAGAAAAGAGCAAGGTATGTTCTTCAAACATCTGTTCTAACTGACGGCCCTTTAAGTACATCAATGGCCGCTGTTCTGACACCTGCTTTAAGCGATTCTCCAAAGCCAAGCGATTCAACTCATCCAACGGCTTTTGAGCCATGTCACCAATCTTTAAACCTTGTCGTGAAAGTTGTGCAAGTAACGCAATATGCTCAGCATGAACACGAGTGTAACGTCTCCGACCGGCGGCATTCCTACTGGCCAGATTCAGGTTATATCGTTTCTCCCAAGCACGAATCGTATGAGTACTAATGTCTGCCATTCTGGCTACTGAACTGATGGAATACATACCTGCACCTGTATAAATAACTGTCTAATCTATGCCTAACTAATGTGTCTACATATGGACAACTATTTATACGCCGCCAACGAATAAACAGATGAGTTACTTATTCGAGGACGGCTATGGATATTAGCACAAATTTTTTAACCGACTTTGAAGACACCCTGGAAGCGTATAAGGATTACTTATCCCGTTTTCCAGTATGGTCACGACAAACCGAAACCAATGCATTTCAATTATTTCATGCGCTGAAAGAACTGGCGTATGCAACATTGCCTGTAGATGCCCAGCAACGTATTTACGCGGCCAATGAAAATTCAGAGGAGGAACCATACTTCAGACACTGCTACGCAATTATTGCCCAGCTGAACCAACATATTCAGGCGCTCCTAACTCAACAAGTTAATGGGTCTGGAAGTGCAGAAACGAGCAAAGCGTTGATTCTATCGAGAGGGTTATGCACCGCTCTGACAGACCTAAGAGATAAGATACTGGCCCATAATTTAAGACTGGTATTCAAGATTGTTTACACCCTGAACAGCAATCGTAAATTGTCCATCCCTAACTCAGACATGATCAATGAAGGCAGCCTCGGATTGATGCGAGCGATGGACAGCTTTCGACCAGAGCTGGGGCACAAGTTTTCAACCTACGCCTATCAGTGGATTGAAGCTTACAGCCGCAGAGCCATATCAAATTATCGTTCACTCATTAAAGTGCCTCATTACCTCAGCACCATTCGAACAAAAGTCCACGGCATCATTGAAAAACACAAACACATTTATAGAGCGCCGCCAACGCTGGAATTTGTCTCAAAATCAGCCAAGATTCCTGAATCCAAAGTGGAAGAAATTTTAACCATTCAGGACTTCACAGAGTCGCTTGAGGCACCTTGTACACCAGACTCCAATTTACCCTTGAGCGAGGTAATCACAAACCAGCATGACAACCATGAAGGGTTAATCAGGGATAACTTCAACCAGTTTTATATTAGGGAAGCAATGAAGCCCTTGTCCGACCGGCAAAAGACCATTATTTCGATGAGATTCGGATTGGATAAATATGATGCCCTGACTCGGGCGGTGATAGCAAATCAAATGAATCTGAGCCAGGAACGTATTCGTCAGATAGAAAAAGAATCCCTTGAAATCATCAAACTGCAACTGATTGATCTGGGTTACGCCGACTCTGTTTATAACACATCTTGAGTCGGCGGATAGTGGCCTATTTATCCGAAACCATCTCACAGGCCATTCTGCCAAGCGCACGAATGGCATTTTTCACATCGTCCGTCCAGGGAACAGCACAACTAATACGTAAGTAATTTTTGAAGTGATCTGTGCCAGAAAATACTTCACCCGGCACGATAGTCACGCCCGCCATTAAAGCCCGTTCCTGAAGGGCTACGACATTGACCATTTCCGGTAGGCAGACCCAAAGAATGAAGCCACCACGAGGCTCAGATATCAGAGTACCCTCCGGGAAATTACACTTGATCAGTTGCTTGAAGTTATACACATTCTCTTGATAAGCAGTTCGAACCGTTCTTAAGTGCCGATCATAGTGTCCACCTTCCAGATAGGCGTTTAATGCAAACTGGGATAGGCTGGCTGCGGAGAAGGTATTAAAAGTTTGCAGCCACTCCAGTTTATCTCGATAACGCCCCGGTACAGTCCATCCAACCCTTAACCCCGGCGCAATGGTCTTTGAGAAGGACGAACAGTAAATGACTCGCCCATCCACATCGAGCGCCTTGATGGAGTGGGTTTTCTCACCTTCAAAACCAAGATCACCGTAGATATCGTCTTCAATGATGGGGACATCGTAGACTTTACACAGCTGATAAATCTGTTTCTGTTTAAACAACGGAATGGATGCTCCCGTTGGATTACTGTGGCGACAAGTCAAGGCGACAGCCTTCACATCCCACTGCTGCAACGCCAACTTCAAGGCTTCAAAACTGATGCCTTCAACCGGGTCAGTAGGAATCTCAATCAACTTCAGACCCAATACATCCGCCAACTGATAGAAACCGTAATAACAAGGCGATTCTACCGCGACAATATCCCCCAGCTGGGTGGTCGCTCTTAATGCGATATTCAAAGCTTCAGAGCAGCCATTGGTGACAATCACATCTTCTGCAGAACAACGTACATTACTGTAACGCATACGACGAGCGATCTGGGCACGTAACGGCTCATGCCCCGGTGTGAATTGATAACTGAATACTTCCCGACTATTAAATCGAGTTACCTTCTGAATATAGGTTTGTAGAGGTTTGGCAGGTATAAAGGCCAGATCAGGGATCGCTGCGCCTAAATTCACCATGTCTGTACGATTACAGTGACTCAGCATCTGCTGAATCATATCGCTTTTACAGCAGATGGTGGGTTCCGAACCTGAAGACATTGGGGGAGGCGCTACCGGTTCATTGGCCCCCTCACGCACAAAATAGCCTGCTTGAGGTTTAGCGATCAGAAAGCCCTGATCTTCCAACAAAGCATACGCCTGAGTCACCGTAGAAATACTCACACTTCGCTGCTTGCTGAGTTTTCGAACACTGGGTACTTTCTGACCAGACACATACAGACCGTTCTGAATATCCTCAGCGATCTCACCTGCCACCTGTTGATATAAGGTGCCTTTATCAAGAACCTTCTCTGCACTTTGAGGCATTACTGTAACCCTTAAATCAAATTAAAAACTAACATAAGCAGCACAGTAAATTTCCTACAGAGAGTAAGAGATTATCGGCGAAAACCAATAAATATGGACTTCCTCTGACCTAAACTGCCAACTGTCATCAAGTGTAACCCTAGAATTCTAAACACAAACAGTACAGTTTAGTAAAAATAAAGGAGTACAGTTCAAAAAATTTTGGCAACTGTTCTGCTTTCTTAAATCTGTATTGCCTCTAACTGTCATTGTTTACTTTACAGACAATAGTTCTCCATAAAGAAAAAACAAAACCCATGGGAAGGCCGTGTAAAAACGTCACGAGAGAAACTTAATCAAGGCAAGAATTTGCGAGAGAGCGCAGTTTATATTTGATAAATGAGCATTTTGAGCAAATTTTTAACGCCGAATAAGTAATCGCAGTAGTTTTGACACGACCTTCCAAAGGAGGGCATCTCATGGACTTACTATCAAGACCAACCTTTAAAAACATCGCATCCTCCGAGGAACAGATGCTAGCTAAACAACAGTCAAGTACTCATCAGTACTCTGCCACACATCAGGCATCTCAAATTAAAGGCATTGCCAAAGGATTGGTCGCAGTCGCTTTATTCAGTCTGACAGTACCCATGACCAAGGTCGCTCTTACGGGTTTCAGTCCTGAGGCCATTGCTGCCATTCGTGTCTTTATTGCCGGATTATTCAGCTTGTTTCTGATCGGTAAACTGTCCGCTCGCATTCCTACGATAAAAGAAACTGTCGGGCTTATTCTGGCAGGCTTGGGGATCTGCGTAGGTTTTCCGTATGGCATCAGTCTGACGTTAATGCATACCAGTGCCATAGAAATGGGCGTAGCGCTAGCGGCACTGCCTTTGCTAACGGCCATCATTGCCGTTTTTATTAGCAAGGAACGCCATAATCTGGGCTTCTGGATAAGTGTCTTTGCCGGCTTTGGTTTACTCGCACACTACTTTAGTAATGGTCTTTCGGTGGACATGCCGTTCGCTTTGTTAGTGACCTTAATTTCCTCTGCCTTCGGTTATGCAATCGGCGGTCATGTAGCAAAGACTCTTGGCGGCTGGCAGACCATCTGCTGGATGATGATTTTCTATCTTCCGATATCCGCGTTTAGTTTTGGATACTATGCACCGGCCGGCTTTCAATGGAATCTTGAAGCCGCGTTAGCTCTGGTATACCTGGGTCTGATCAGCCAATGGCTAGGCTTCCACTTCTGGTACGACGGCATGGCGAAAGCAGGCATTGGCCGCATCAGCCAACTGCAACTATTACAACCGTTCATGACGCTGGTGTTTGCAGCCGTAATACTAGGCGAAGCATTGCTCTGGAGTCAGTTAGGGTATGTGCTTCTGATTGCTTTGATTGTTTTCAGTGCTTTGAGATTCAGATAGGACAATGAAGTTCAGATTACACGAAGAATTACTTTCCCTGTATTCCCACTGAGGAAAGTTTGACCAGCCAGGTCTCTTCTGGCTGGTCTTTTTTAACGTCATGCAACACAAAGTTAATTATTTTTAACTAACCCTACAGTGTTAAACAGCGTACACTTGCTCCTTTTTTAAGATGTACGGGTTTAACACATGACAGCTTTACCAGTGATTGTCGGCATGGGCGGCATCAATGCCTCAGGTAGAACGTCCTTTCATCAAGGCTTCAGACGCATCATTCTTGATCACTTAGCGGATAAAGAAAAACAGGAAACCTATCTAGGACTGGCCTGTTTAATGAATTTAGTACGCTATGAAGATGGCCAGCTGCTGGACCAGGACAATCAGGTTATTCCCGAAGACACCATCGAATCCCGTTTTGGCCAGCAGATTCTGGATGGCACTTTAATTCGTAAGATCGAGAAAGAGCACTTTGATCCAGACGCAACACCTTGGCATCAGAAGATGACCTTGTCGCCCTCTGATCAAAACTTCAGTTTTCTCGTAAAGCGTAAAGATCTTCCAAATCCTTTGCCGGAAAGCTGGCATGTCTCCGAGGCCTCAGAAGAATGCCAGTGCAATGTCACAGTACAAGGAGCACTTGAAGTACTTCACCCATCCACCCTTGACAACCCAATTAAAGCCGCCGGTCAATTACCTACTGGCTTTGATCCAGCAAAGCTGTACAACAGTCACCATCAACCTCGTGGTCTGCAAAATGTCATCTTCGGAGCCACCGATGCCATTAAATCCACCGGTTTAGACTGGCAAGACATTCTTAACAAAGTAAACCCGGATCAAATCGGTACCTATTCGAGTTCTACGCAAGGCCAGTTACACGCAGAAGGCTTAGGTGACGCAATGCAAGCCCGTTTGAAAGGTAAGCGCGTTGGCTCTAAAAATGTGGCCATGAGTTTGAATACTGCCCCGAGTGATTTCATTAACGCTTATGTAACCGGCAGTGTCGGTTCGACCATCAGTACCACAGGGGCTTGTGCCAGTTTCTTATACAATCTGAAAACAGCCGTCCATGATATCCAAAGTGGAAAGATTCGCGCCGCCATCGTCGGAAATTCCGACGCCTTGATTACGCCAGAATCAGCGGAAGGCTTTGGTAATATGGGGGCACTGGCCAACGAAAAATACCTGAAGATGATCGATAAAACCGAGTCAGTGGATTATCGAAGAACCAGTCGTCCGTTCGGCAACAACTGCGGTTTTACCTTAGGTGAAGGGGCGCAGTACTTTGTGTTGATGGACGATGCGCTGGCCGTTGAACTGGGCGCTGATATCTTAGGCTCAGTGGCCGATGTCTTTGTGAATGCCGATGGTGTGAAAAAGTCCGTCACGTCACCGGGACCAGGCAACTACATCTCAATGGCCAAGGCTGTGGCACTGGCCACAAAAGTGGTCGGTAAAGAAACCGTACAACAGCACAGTTTTGTCTTGGCTCATGGCTCCAGTACCCCTCAAAACCGAGTCACGGAATCCCACATTTTCCACACGGTTGCCGAGACCTTCAACATTGAGAACTGGCCGGTGGCTGCACCGAAAGCGTACCTTGGCCATTCACTCGGCCCTGCCAGCGGCGATCAACTAGCCTGGGCACTGGGGGTATTCGCTCATAATGTAATGCCTGGCATCAACACCATTGAAGCAGTCGCCGAGGATGTCTTTGACCAGCATCTGAATATCGCAACAGAACATTACCCATGCGATCCCCAAAAAGTCGCCTTCATTAACTCCAAGGGCTTTGGTGGCAACAACGCCACAGGTGTGGTTCTGTCTCCAGATCTAACCCTTGAGATGATGACCAAGCGTCATGGCGAAGCTGCGATGTCCAGCTATCGAGAGAAGCATGCTCAGGTTAAATCCAATCAAGCAAGCTATCGAGATCAGGCCAACACAGCCCAGTTCGATCTGCTCTACCGTTACGGACAGGACATGATTGACGAAAAAGAAATCAAAATCACCCAGAATTCATTGACGCTACCGGGCTACAAAAACGCGATCTCGTTGGAATTAGAGAATCCATTTGAGGATATGTGTTAATCACCGGATGTTAGTGAACCTAAGCTCCGACTGAACGTAAAAAAAGACCGGCCAATATGGCCGGTCTTTTTGTTTCATCGAAAACAAGTCACCTGATTTTTACCTAGTTCTTTAGCCCGATACATAGCTCGATCCGCCTGCACAATCAGACTCTCATCGGAATGTTCATACCACTGGGCAATGCCGAACGAAGCCGTCACTTTCAGGACCGGTTTATGATCCGGCACATCAAAGGTTGCGCCTTCAATTTCCTCTTTTAAGCGCTGGGCAAGCCCTTCTGCATCCTGGGCTGTGGTGTTAGGCATCACTAAAACAAACTCTTCGCCACCAATACGACCACACATATCAGTGCTTCGACAGTGTTTCATCACGGCATCAGCGGCGGCTCGAATCACCCGATCACCGACATCATGACCATAGGTGTCATTAACTTTTTTGAAATTATCCAAATCAAACAGAATGACCGTAAACGGTGTCCGATAACGCAGTGCTAATCGGCGACTGCCTTCATACTTTTCCATAATGGCTCGGCGATTAAACAGTCCCGTCAGCTCATCGGTATACGCCAGCTTGCGTACCTCTTCTTCGGTCTTATGGCGACGGGCGACTTCTTGCTTCAGGCGTCGATTCAAGGCAGTCAGATATATAGCCACCGAAATAGCGATGATAGCCAACAGAGTCACCAAACCGATGCCATACACCAAACGGGTATCCATAGGAGTAGTCGGCTTAAACACAAACCCTTCCAGATGATCGAGATCTTCAGGTTTCGCGAATTTTTGCTTCACAAACACCTCAGACATTTGTCTGAATCGATCGGGATGAATGTGCCCTACATCAACAATATCGGACTTCACATACTCTCGAATGGTATTAGCTTCGTATCGTAAATGGTTCAGGGATTTAGAAGAATCATACTGCTCTTTAATGATTCGAATGATCTCTTCAGGATGTTCTAAAGCATAACGCCATCCTTCGATGGAGGCATCCCTAAATGCGGTGATACGATCTTCTCCTCGCTTCAGTTGAGCCTCAGAGGTGAACAAAATATCGCTGTAGAAATTCACCCCATAATCCTTCGGGCTCAGGGTGCGATATCGGATACCACGCTCTTCAAGAAAGTAAGGTTCATTGGTCATGTAAGCATTGAAAGCATCCGTTTTACCGTCAATCAAGTCCTGCAAATTATATGAACTTTCTATGATGTTAGGCACATGAATATCGAGACTGGCTTTGTTGATCATGGCCAGTAAATCGGCATCCATCCCGCTCTTCACCATCATCACACGCTTATCCGCCAAATCCATCGGATAACGAATATTACTGTCAGCAAGCGTGATTAAAGCCGAAGGTGAATACTGGTAAATGGCCGCCAAAGCCAACAGGGGTTCACCCTTAAGACGCGATAACACCACTTCACTGTTACCTTCAGCAAAGTCAGCTCGCCCTTCCAACACTTCGGTTACTGGCTGGCGATCGGGGCTCCCAGCCAGAATGGTGACGTCAAAACCGGCCTCTTCATATAAGCCTTTATGCTTGGCAGCATAGTAACCTGCAAATTGAAACTGATGATGCCAGCGTAACTGCAAAGTGACAGGCTCTATCGAATCTACCAGCGCATATGCACGCATCGAGCACAGAACACATAACAGACTAAAAAGCACCGAGATAACGGAAGAAATCCGCTTCATAAAACTTCCAGACAAATTAAATACATAGCTCTATTATGGATTAGTTATAGCAAGACATTAAGCCCCTCGCAAAAATCATGACAAAACGTACTGTTCAGTGAAGCAAGGTGATGACAACCTTCGGGAGCCGGATAAGCTCATGATTGACAGTCTTTTCTTTGTTCCGGTACATTACCTGAGCCTATATTTACACTGTATAGATAATTCACCGCATATTGCTCTTCTGCATTACTCATTCTTGTTGCAAAGGTGTCAGAATGGAAATGAATAACGAATTGAAAAGCCTGAAAGTAGAAATCAAAGACCACATCGCGCACGTCATTTTGAATCGCCCTGACGCACTAAATTCAATGAACATCGATTTCTGGCGCGAATTCCATGACGTCATTGCACAGATTGACGCGCAAGCGGAAGCTCGCGTGATCGTTCTCTCCTCGACAGGAAAACATTTCTGTGCCGGGATGGATCTGGCCGTATTCAGTAACCCCAAAGCACTACCAAACAAAGGTGATCCGGCACGTATGGCAGAAAACCTCCGTCGCCTGGTGCTGGATCTACAAGAAGTATTCAACGTGCTGGAAAAAGCCAGAATGCCAGTATTATCAGCGATTCAAGGCGGTTGTATTGGTGGCGCAGTCGATATGATTTGTGCGACGGACAGTCGTTATTGCACCAAAGATGCGTTCTTTACCATCAAGGAAACTCAGATTGGCATGACCGCAGATTTGGGGACACTGCAGCGCTTCCCGAAACTGGTTCCCGAGGGCATCGCTCGCGAGCTTGCCTACACAGGCCGTAAATTCTCCGCTCAGGAAGCCAAAGAAATGGGCTTCGTTAACCGCGTGTTTGAATCACAAAAGGCATTACTGGAGGGCGTTATGAAGATTGCCCACCAAATTGCAGAGCAGTCACCTATGGCGGTGGCCGGTTGTAAGGAGATGATCAACTTTAGCCGCGACCATTCCTTAGAAGACAGCCTGAAATATATGGCTACATGGCAATCCGGTATGTTCCGCCCGAATGACATGATGAAAAGCTTTGCAGCCAGCGCTCAGAAAAAACCGGCTGATTTCGAGCCTATCTTGCCGAAAAAGCCACTGTTTGCTGATCTATAAAAAGAGCAATAAAACAAGCCCAAAAAATATTTCACACAGTGGTGAAATTTTACTTCCCTCGGCCATAATTCTGGAGTTAAATCCGATAACTATTAACTGCATGAGATTACGGCCGTGTACATCGGATTCATCATCAACGACTGGGCAGATATTGAGCCTGGTAAAAGCTCTACACTTACCATTATTCAAGAGTGTTTACTTCGTAAACATAAGGTCGCAGTACTTTATCCTCAGAACCTGACCGTTCGGGAAAACGTCGTTCATGGATTTGTAAAAATCATTTCGGCAATGGATAAAATCCCTGACAAAGTAGATAGCTTTTATAAACGAATCTGTTTTGAAGAAAAGATGGTGCCGCTGCATGCATTTGATGCTCTGTTTATTCGTAAAGATCCACCTCTTGATCCGATTCTTTTGAACTTCCTGGATTCCATCAAGAATGAAACCGTTGTGTTGAACGATGTGGATGGACTGCGCAAAGCCAGTAATAAGCTGTATACCACGACCTTTCATGATCCTAACCATACGTTCTTGCCGATCACTCATGTATCGAAGAACAAAGACTATCTGAAACGCGTGGTTCAGGAATCCGACAAGGACAAAATGATTCTTAAGCCACTGGATGGTTCCGGTGGGCGAGGCGTTATTGTTCTTGAGAAAAACGCGCAGTCCAGCATCAACTCATTGCTGGATTTCTACATCAGCGGTCAAGGCAACAGCAACTATGTGATCCTTCAGGAATTCCTGGAAGGTGCCGAAGAAGGCGATGTTCGTGTTCTGATGTTAAACGGTAAATTCCTTGGTGCCTATCAACGTAAGCCAGCCGATGACGACATCCGCGCCAACATTCAGCAAGGTGGTTCAGCACACAAGTACGTAATGAGTGAAAGTCAGCTTCATGTTTGTAAGAAAGTCGGTCCCAAACTGGCCGCTGATGGCTTGTTCTTTGTCGGACTGGACATGATCGGCGACAAGATCCTCGAAGTGAATGTGTGTAACCCTGGCGGAATTACTAACATCAACAAACTCAACCGACAAAAACTGCAACGACAGGTTGTGGATGCCATCGAAGAAAAAGTGAACGAAAAACAAGAGCAACGCGCAGAATTAGAGTTTTTGATCAAGCGACTCAATGACCTCAGAGGACATCACTAACACAAGACTCTAATGTTCGACAAAGACAGTAGGCCAGGAAACGTCATTTCCTGGCCCCTTTTGAACGAATGAGATACGTCTCAACGCCTTTACTTCGCCAGGAACTCACCCGCTTTGTCTTTGTATTCTTGTGTTTCACGCAACTCGGCGGCCTTCGCCCAAATCTTTTCAGCCAAAGCTTTATTGCCATTAACGAATTGTTTCGAGAACATCAAATAATACGGTTTATCCACCAAAGGCGTTTCTACCGCTTTGATCTTGCCTGAGAATTTCGCATTCTTGGCCAGAATGTTATCCCCATTCAAACTCAATGCAGCCACCGCATCCACACGGCCTGACGCCAGCTTTTGGAAATTCTGGAAGGTTTTAGAAGACTTCGCATCCACCTGATAACCCGCCTTCGCCAAGTCATCACCGATGGAATAACCAGCCGGTGCCGCCACTTTGCCAGTCAGACCTTCGATGGTCATTTTCCCGCTGACATTAATGCTTGAATCCTTGGCGACATACAGAGAGTAGCTTGATGAATGCAATCTCAAACCCGGATCAGGCTCACCGCCGGTATGGGTTCCTGGGTAGAAGCCATGCTTCTTACGCTTTTCCTTATAACTCGCAGTAAAGCACCCTTCAGAGATGCCATTCTCAATGTTATGCAAGCAACGCTGCCAAGGCAGCTGAATGTACTTAAATTTCACTTCCGGCAAAGCATCATCGGTCATATTCAGCAGGATCAGATCAATGCCAGAGCCATCTTTCATATTCCATGGAAACGAATCGACATTCTCATAAGCCAGGGTAATGGTTTGCTCGGCCTGAGCTGTCCCGGTAACAAGCGCAGCGGCTAAAAATACAGGTGAAATCAATTTCATATAAGAACCTCATTTTCTGTAAGAAAAACACCTAGTAGCTTGTGAGTATAGATAAGCTTTTTGACTCCACAGGGAAAAATAGCCTATAGTCTCAAATACTGTATATAACAACAGCATCAAAATGATCCTTTATATCGCCGAAAAGCCCAGTCTTGGCCGAGCTATCGCAGACGCCTTACCTAAACCGCTTAAAAAAAACGAAGGTTACATCACCGCCGCCAATGGTGATGTCGTAAGCTGGTGCATCGGTCATTTGCTCGAACAAGCCGAACCCGACAGTTACGATGCGAGATTCAAACAGTGGAAGATGGATCACCTGCCGATTGTGCCTGAGCAGTGGCAACTGCAAGCCAAAACGAAAACCCGCAAACAATTGTCAGTACTGAGAAAACTGCTGAAAGAAGCCAATCAAATCGTTCATGCCGGTGATCCGGATCGCGAAGGCCAGTTGCTTGTGGATGAAGTGCTTAGCCATTTGAACGTCTCGAAAACCAAACTGGCGTCGACGCAACGCCTATTAATCAGCGACTTAAATTTACCTGCGGTTCGAAAAGCACTGAAAGAGCTCAAGCCCAATCGTGAGTTTATTTCTTTGTCTGTATCTGCGCTGGCGCGTTCTCGTGCCGACTGGCTGTATGGCATCAACATGACCCGTGCTTATACCATTCAAGGTCGTAAATCGGGCTACAGTTCGGTACTTTCGGTAGGCCGGGTACAGACACCGGTGCTGGGTCTGGTGGTGCGTCGCGATGAAGACATCGATAACTTTCAGTCGAAGCCCTTTTATGAAGTCCTGGCGCATCTTGCCACAGAGAGCAATGAGACATTCACCGCCAAGTGGCAACCCAGTGAGGCCTGCCAACCCTATATGGACGAAGACGGTCGCGTACTGTCCAAAGCTCTGGCCGAGAATGTGATCAAACGAGTCAGCCACCAACCTGCCTCAGTGACCGGCTTTTCTAGCAAGAACAAACAACAGGCACAGCCTTTACCCTACAATCTGTCTGCCTTGCAGATTGATGCCTCAAAACGATTCAACCTCTCAGCCCAGCAAACACTGGATGCCTGTCAGAGTTTGTATGAGAAGCACAAACTGATCACCTATCCACGTTCGGATAATCGCTATCTGCCTGAAGAACATCACAACCAGGCAGGAAAGATACTAAGTGCACTTAGCCAAAACGTATCGGACATGGCTGATGCAATTGCTCAAAGTAACAATCAGCTTAAAACCAAGGCCTGGAACGATAACAAAGTCGAAGCACACCATGCCATCATCCCTACTGAAAAGTACATGAAGAGCAATAAGTTAAGCCAGTCAGAACGAAACGTTTATCAGCTCATCGGTCGTCAATATCTGGCGCTGTTCTATCCGATCTATCGCTATCAGGAACGTAAAGCCGAGATCGACATTCAACAAGGTAAGTTCCTGGCACAAAGCAAACAGGACATCGATCTGGGTTGGAAGGTGCTTTTTCTTTCGAAGAATGCAAACGCCGCTCAAGCTCCGAACGCAAAACAAGGATTAGCCCAAAGCACTCAACTACCAGAACTGACCAAGGGTCAACCGCTGCACTCACATCAAGCTGAATTGATTGAGAAACAGACCCAACCGCCGCAGCCGTTTACCGATGCAACACTGCTGAGTGCGATGACGGGTATCAGCCGCTACGTGAAAGATGCAGAATTACGAAAGGTCTTACGAGAAACCGATGGTCTGGGAACCGAAGCCACACGAGCCTCCATCATCGAGTTACTGTTCAAGCGTAACTTTCTGCGCCGACAGGGCAAACAGATTCAAGCGACAGAGACAGGCAAAGCATTGATCAAAGCCTTACCGGAAAGCGCCACCTTGCCCGACATGACGGCCCATTGGGAATCGCAACTGGCTAGTATTCATGAGAAACGTTTGAACTATCAGGGATTCATCACACCACTGACCGACCAACTGCATCAACTGATTGATACAGCGCGAACCACCCAGCTTAGATCAGCACCAAAAGAAGCGGGTTATTCAGGTAAAAAGACAACGTCTTACCGCAAAAAAAACGCCTCCTCTCGAACAAGGAAGCGCTCAACGAAAAGCACGTCATCAACTTCGGCTGAGGTCGCCTAAGGCGACCTCAGCTGACTCGTCCTAGTAGCCCTCTCCCTGAACCAAGTCGATCGTACCTTTTGCTTTGAAAGAACCAAAGTTCTCGACCTCACCATCGGGCCAGGTCACTTCAATTTCAGCGTATCGAGCCTTACCTACACCAAAAGTTAACCAAGGCGATTCCGATGAAGCAAAACTGCTACCTGATTGAACTTCCTGCAACTGGATTTGACGTCCGGTTTTAACCGAAACTTTAGCGCCAATGGCTTCTGAACGACCTAACTTATCCGTTAAACGCACAGTAAACCCATGGTTATAACCACCTTTATTCTGCAGCAGCACCGGTGTACCCAAATCCGTTATTTCACCGGTTTCAAGATCAAATTGAGTCGAGGTTTTTACAATCAAATCGCTGTAACCGTCAGCATTGAAATCTGCCCGAGCAACGCCTGAAGTGAAACGATTACTTAAGTTACCGCCCGTTTGCGGCTGAAAGGTGGGATAGAAACCACCGAAACGGTTATTCAGATACAAACGGCCAGGGTTACCTTTGAAGGGACCAATTACACCCATTGCAGGCATGGAACCAGCCATGTAGAGGTCTTTGTAGCCATCGTTATTGAAGTCCGCAAAGGTAGCCCCCCAACCAAACTCCAAATACGCCAAACCTAAATACTTAGCCACATCGGTATAGGTGCCGTCTCCGTTATTACGGAACAAGGCATGAGGGTGAAATTCTCCTTCTTCGCCCGGCAACTGTTTAAACGCAAAATTGGTCGCAAACAGATCAACATCGCCATCGTTGTCGTAATCGCCATGAGTCACTGACATCCAGAAGCCCGGCTTATCGAGCCCGGCTTCCTGAGCGACATCAGTAAAGGTTAAGTCACCATTATTTCTGTAAAGATTAAATGGTGTAGTTTCCAACGCCACATCATTGCAGTTAGCGACGAAGATGTCTTGCCAACCATCCGAATCATAATCCTGGAAGCTCACCGCACAAGCGCCCAAATCACTATCAACGCCAGAAGATTCGGATATATCGGTGAAAGTTAAATCGCCATTATTCAGGAAGAGTTTGTTCTTATGCTGAGTGGCTAAACCACCAAAAGAGCCAGGCGGTAGATTCAAAACCAAAGAGATATCCAAATGCCCTGGAGCGGTAATAAAAATGTCCAAATAACCATCGTTATTGATGTCCGCCATTGCCGTTGAAAGTGCCGACTCTGGGCTAACAATACCAGAATTAGCAGCAATATTTTTAAAGGTGCCGTCGCCTTGGTTCAAATACAGAACCACAGGGGAAGTGGCACTGAACATCATGTGGCCTTCCCCCGTCATGAAGATGTCCGGATAACCATTATTATCAATGTCGCCGACCGACACACCGGAATTCCCGGTGGTATTCCCAACACCTGCGATATCCGTCACATCGGTAAATTCTCCGTTATCATTCCTGAATAACGCACTTTTTGAACCGACACCATTAGGAAGGAACAAATCCAGGTCGCCATCCTGATCATAATCTAGCCAAGCAGCTCCTGAGAGCCCTTCACCAGTAAAAGGCAATGGCCCTTCCACATGAGCAAAGCCGGCCAGCTTATGGGAAACATCTTCCAAGCCCTTAAAGCCGAAACCATAGCTACTGCCAGCGGCAGCCAACGAAGAGAAAGTAATCATCCAGGGTAAGAGTGATTTATTTAATGTCATGAATGTATTCCAGTATTGATTATTGTTATTCAGAGATACCGCAGTGCGTCCCTTTTCACCATCAATACTGTAAAACTTCGTGCACTGATTCCTCATACCAAATATTTAAAATAATCAGTACCAGTTTTTTTCTAAGAACAAAGGCCCTCCTTCTAAAGGAGGAGTCCATAGAGGCTGTAAGCCGTCCGATGAATGCTTATAAGCACCGCACTGTTGCGATTTCTCAACTACTATTAGCTTTCTAAGCCAATTATTTTAATGTGAGTATGCCTCGCTTATTTCATATTGTTTCTGACGCTCTTAACCACGCCCTTCAGGAAACACGTTTCACCCTTGGATGGTGTTGGTCATTCCTGATCAAAAGAACGGCATGAAAGCCTAGAGACTTTTTAGGGATGTCTATCTACACTATGCGAATGTCACTACTTCTATGGCTAGCGCTGGGCTTTTCGATGTCGGTGATAGCAGAAGACGACCTACTGGATTCAGACACCGTCATTACGGTTGCTGACACACCGACAGGCCCTCTCAATCCCAGACCTTTTCGACAGGAAGTTCGATCGCTCTATATTCCTCTGGCAGATCACTACGCAGCACTTGTGGCTTACGAGCGTTATCGAGACACCATGATTCATGCAGACTTCAAGCTTCAGCAAATGAAGAACTGGGACTTGTTGCGCGCCCTCTTTCAATCTAGTGAAGCGGATATGGCCTATGTCATGAGCCCTCTGGCCATGGACATGTATCATGAAAAGCCTCACTTTCGCTGGATTGGCCTGATGCATCGGGATGGCAATGCTTTGGCAACCAACGATCTACTGAACATGCGCATTCAGTTACCGGCCAATCGCATTGACCGCAAGCCAGATCAAAAACTGGCTGAGGCTCTCAAGCAGGCACACAAACAGACTGGTGTTCCCACTGAAATTGGCATGCCTCATTTACTTTCTACTCACACAGTCGTGCTTTATAAGTATTTGAAAGATCACGGCATCCAACTCAGTATGAATCACTTTCAGGCTAAAGAAGTGCTGGCTATACCCATAGCGCCCCCAAAAGCCCCTATTTTTCTTAAAGGAATGAGTAACCGCGCTAAACCAGCAGCTTTTGAACAATCCCTTCCCTGGGCGGACATAGTAGAAACCCAGGGATATGGCCATGTAGTCTGGTATTCAAAAGATGTGATGCCATGGCCCGGAGGCCACGTAGAATGCATTGTACTGGCCACGAAGAAAGCAATTAAAGACAAACAAAAGGCGGTGGGTGAAGTCATGCACGCCATTCATAAAGCCGGAGAGGACATTGAACGAGCAAGGCTTGAGGGCGGTCAGGCACTGGAAGATATTGTCACCATCGTACGCAAACATATTCCGCTACACACACCTTCCGCCATTAGAGCCAGCCTTGATCCCAAGCTGCGGGTAATTAACTATCAGGATCTGAATGTAGATAAACCGGGATTGAAATTGATTATGGACACGGCAGTAGAAGGGAAGATTCTGAAAGAACCTGTTGATATTGATGCCTTTGCTGATACCCAATTCGAATACCCTCTAGTCGAAGCTCCTCTATTAAAAGCACCGCTATTCCAACGAACTGGGGGTGCAGATGAATAAGGTCACCCCGATAGAAAAAACCAGTCGGTTTATACCGCTGAATCACCAACTTAGCACCTGGATTCTGATCCTGTCGCTGGTGCCTCTGATTCTTGTATCGGCCATCAGTTATCAACAAGCCAGAGAGTCTCTCGCTTTGAATGCAGAAAACAAACTCGAGAAATCTTCTGCCCTTAAAAAACGCTTTATCATTAACTGGTTTGACTATCGTTTCCGCGACATCAGCTATCAAGCCGAATCGAAAGTAAACTCGGCACTACTAGAATCATTGATTGAAGGCCACCAAAAGAGTGGTCAGTCCATCAGTGAATACGTCAAGAGCTATGACTGGACCCAACGCATTACCGGTAAAACCTCCGGCCTGCTCACCCTCGCCCGCCGTTACGATTACATTTACGATATTTTCCTGATCGATAAAACCGGCAACATCATTTACACCATTGCTCGAGAAGATGACTTTGGTACCAACCTGATTCACGGCCCTTATTCATCAACCTTGTTTGGTCAGACCGTCCAAAAAACCCTGAATACCGGCGAGACCCTGTTTTCCGATCTGGAACGATACGGCCCTTCAAACAACCTGGTGCAAGGTTTTATCAGTGCGCCATTGATTAATAATCAAGGCGATCGCATCGGCGCCATAGCCATTCAAATCGATATCAGCCGAATCCTCAAACTCATGGAGCAAGAAGGCCACATCAAACATTATCTGGTAGGTACCGATCTGAAACTGAGAACACCACTGACAGACAATATTGATGAAGTACTGAATGGCACCATCGAATCAGAACAGCTTTCCAACTGGATTGATGAAGGTTGGAATTCAATAGAGATCAACCAAACCACCAGCAATATTGGTCATCAACTGTCAGATTCCCATGAACACCATGCAACCTCGTATATTGGCCCTGAAGGGAACAGAGTATTAGGCATTCATACCACCATATCCTTGGCAAACGTTCACTGGGCACTGGTCAGTGAAATAGACCAAAACACCGCATTTTCAGATGCGACCTGGTTAAGCAATGTCACTGCGTTACTGGTTACCATCACGGCCATCATCATTGCCCTGCTGACCAGACAGCTGGCTTCACGCCTCACAAGCCCCATAAGTAAGCTTTCAGAGGCCAGTTTACAGGCGGCTCAAGGTAGTTCACTGAATCGAGTCAATATTTCGGCGAATAACGAGATTGGTCAGCTGGCCGATGCCTTCAACAAAATGCAGGAAGCCAGAAACCAATACGAAACCGAACTGGTGGCTGCGAAGGAAGACGCTGAGTCAGCAGCACAGGCAAAGAGTGAATTTCTGGCCAGTATGAGTCATGAAATCAGAACCCCAATGAATGGGGTACTGGGCATGCTCAATATCCTTCAACAAAGCCAACTGAGTGATGAGCAACGCCATCAAACGGAACTGGCTAAGTCCAGTGCTGAAGGTTTACTGTCTATCATCAATGACGTTCTGGATTTCTCCAAAGTCGAAGCCGGTAAACTGAATCTGGAAATGCTTTCCTTTGATCCTCGTAAGTTACTCGGTGAAATTTCAGAAGCCATCAGCTATAAGGCTCATGAAAAAGACCTTGAGATCATTCTTGATCTGGTCAATGTTGAACACTCTATGGTGAAAGGCGACCCGGGAAGAATTCGCCAAATCCTCAATAATCTGATCGGTAACGCCATCAAGTTCACCGAAAGTGGCGAAATCATTATTCGCGCATCCCTTGAAAGAAGAGGCTCCCAAAAGCTTGAATTAACCTGTTCGGTTGAAGATACCGGCATTGGCATTGACTCGGACAAACTGGATTTATTGTTCGAATCCTTCACCCAGGCGGATGCCTCAACCACCCGTAAATACGGGGGGACCGGACTGGGGCTGGCCATTTCCAAACAGCTCTGCGAACTGATGGGGGGCAACATCTCGGCCACCAGCACGCCGGGGAAAGGCAGCTGTTTTGAATTCAGTGTATTAATGGACGCCTGTAAGCATTCTGAAATCGTCTTGCCTCAGGTAGACATTAAGGACACTCATATTCTGGTGGTCGACGACAACGCCACCAACCGTGAAGTATTAAGAACCCAGCTTGAACGATGGGGGGCGCATGTTGCGGAAGCAGAAGATGCCAAACAGGCACTGAGCATTCTTGAATCCCATTCTAAGCAGTCCGATCTACCAATGTTCAAAGTAGCTTATCTGGACATGCAAATGCCGAATATGAGCGGTGCCGAACTAGGAGAAGCCATCAGACAGATACCGGATTATCAAGACTTACGAATGGTCATAATGACCTCGATGGTCAGTCAGGGCGATGCTCAGTTCTTCAAAGACATAGGATTCGACGCCTATTTCCCTAAACCTACGACCACCTCTGATATTTTTGATTCATTGGCGATTCTGCTGGATGCAGGAGAAGCGCTCGAAGCCGCTTCGCCATTAGTGACCCATCAATACCTGCAAGGATTACACACTCAGCCAGATAAACCGGAATGGCCTCAAGGCGCCCGTATTTTATTAGTGGAAGATAACTACATTAATCAGGCCGTTGCCACGGCATTACTTGATAATCACAAGCTGCCCTGTGAAACCGCCGAGAATGGTGTGAAAGCCATCGAAGCGCTAGAGCACGCACCTTCCAGCGCACCCTACACCCTCGTCTTAATGGACTGCCAGATGCCTGAAATGGACGGTTATCAAGCCACCCGGGAAATCCGAAAAGGCAGCGGTGGAGACCGTTATCAGGACATTCCAATCATTGCGATGACCGCCAATGCCATGCAAGGAGACAAAGAAAAATGCCTGGCCGCTGGTATGGACGATTACCTCAGCAAACCGATTGATCCGGACAAGCTCGATGCCATGCTTGAGAAATGGCTGATCAACGCCCCTAAGGAGAGAGACTGATCTGTCTGATCGGTCTGATCTGCCTTTTACCCTGTCATTATTGAATAACCATTCAATAAAAAAACCATTTTGTCATCAAAGTGTCATTGAATTGGTGTTTTTTAGACATCCTATTGCTATCCCTGACCCTCGTATGAATGAACGGAAGCGGCATAACTCTTAATAAAATGGGATGAACACCATGAAGAAAACTAACACCATCAAAGCACTTAGCGGTCTGATTTCAGGCGCGGTGCTGGCTACACTTGTATCGGGCTGCCAAACCACAGACGGCCAGATCGAACCACAAGACAAGGCAAACGTTAAAAACGTCATCATGTTAATCGGTGACGGTATGGGCCCGCAGCAAGTAGGTCTACTTCAGGAATACGCCACCAACGCACCTAACTCAATCTACAAGGGTCAGCAAACAGGCATCAGCAAGTTCATGGAGGCAGGTGTCGTGGGTCTTTCCCAGCACAACCCGGCCTATAACATCGTTGTAGATTCAGCCAGTTCTGCATCTCAGCTGGCTACCGGCGTACCTTCTCCTTCAGAAACACTAGGTCTGGACGCAAAAGGCAACCCGGTTGAAACCGTGCTTGAACAAGCGAAAGCCAAGGGTAAAGCAACGGGTCTGATCTCAGATACTCGCCTGACACACGCCACACCAGCCGCATTCGCAGCGCATAAACCACACCGCTCTTTGGAAAACAGCATCGCTGAAGAGATGCTAACCAATGGTGTTGATGTGATGCTTTCAGGCGGCCTTCGCCACTGGATTCCAAAAAGCACCAACGACAAGGGTGAGCTGTATAACCAGCTGAAAGAACGTACTGGCGGCAACGTTAAGATTAAGTCAAAGCGTAAAGACGACAAGAACCTTCTAACCGCAGCCGAAAAAGCCGGTTACACCGTTGCTTTAACTCGAGCAGAATTTGAAGCCGCTGACGACAACAAGCTGCTAGGTTTGTTTGCCTATTCAGGGATGGCCGATGGTATCCAGCATACACTGAACAAAGACAGCAAAGCCCGTACACAGCCAACGTTGAAAGAAATGACAGCAAAAGCGTTAGACATTCTTTCTCAAGATCCGGATGGTTTCTTCCTGATGATCGAAGGCGGCCGTATTGACTGGGCCGGTCACGACAACGACGTATCGACCATGCTGCATGAAATGCTGAAATTCGACGAAACCATCGACTACGTGTACGAATGGGTTCAAGAGCGAAATGATACCTTGGTGATCATTACCGCTGACCATGAAACAGGCGGCTTCGGCTTCTCTTACACTCGAGCAAACATTCCTGCACCAGAAGCATTGAACGGTGAAGGCTTTGCAGAACGCGCCTATAAGCCAAACTTCAACTTCGGTACATTCGATATTCTGGACAAACTCTATGAGCAAAAGATGAGCTACCCGGACATCTTCTCAGCGTTCAGCAAAACGGATAAAACACCTAATGATCTAATGGACATCGTGAACGCAAACAGCGCATTCAAGATTACCTTGGCACAGGCTGAGCAAATTCTTGAATCTGAGCCTAACTTCTACAAGGTGGATGATCACAAGTACCTGAGCGCAGAACGCTTCCCGAAGGTTATGGACTTCAAAGCCTTCTACGTTTACGGCGAAGAAATCCGTCATGACCTGCTAGGTCGTGCGGTTGCGGAAGAACAAAATGTGGTTTGGGGTACAGGTACTCACACAAGCACACCGGTAACTGTTATTGCCTATGGCCCGGAAAGCGCCTCTAAGCAATTCGGCAAGATGGTTCACCATACCGATATTGGTCGTATGACCAAAAATGTGATTGCACAATAATTCGAGATCTGGTTGCGCTGGAGCTTCCCGATAACTGCACCCTTGTTTTAACTAAAGGTCTTAACACAAGCCAGACAACCAGATTAAGAATAACCGTTGTAATTACTTTTCAGGAGAAGCCACCCCGGTCTTCTCCTTTTTTCGTTCTACATCCGGTATAAAAGAAAACCGACTGCCTACAGAGATATGATTTTCAGCAAACCACCCCTGATTCATTTCGACCACATATTTAATGGCCTGTTTCGTCGTTTTTCCTTCAAGGCTGTTAGGGGTTAACGACTCCACCTGAACCACTAGCCCGTCTTCAGAAAT
>Ga0255768_10000104_pt1 | contig 82462 bp, 119 predicted proteins | sample 071ome_33_FD_179983 | JGI IMG/M metagenome (GOLD analysis project Ga0255768, IMG submission 179983) | Coastal salt marsh microbial communities from the Groves Creek Marsh, Skidaway Island, Georgia - 071412AT metaG (version 2) | ecosystem: Environmental > Aquatic > Marine > Intertidal zone >... | reverse complement strand
GTGTATCAACTTTATCGCCCATTAAAAAAGGATCATACCACTGCATTCCATTTTTTTGTTCCCAGTCACTTATTGAATATGAGTAATCCCACTCTCTTTCATCAAGGACATTTCCATCATTATCTTTAACAATGACTCTTACATATAATGGGTCTTGATTATTGACTTGATTTGTACTGGTATCATTAGCATTGTAATTTTTAACTTTCCATTGCCATAAGTACCCAACAACATTTATACCTGCAATCTTTAATGCATCGTTAATTACATCTTGAGTTTGAGAAACTACTGTATTATTCCATCCAAAGCGTATAGCACCGTCTCCATTTGTGCCAATGTTAGCACAACTTCCACTACTTGTTCCTCCCCAAGATCCATCACCACCATTTTCAGTACTAGCATTCAAACAACCAGTTGTTGCTTGCCAATCCCTACCAGTACCATTTGTATATGCTGTAACATTATTGTTTATAATCTGATCCATGTATGTGCGATCAGTATATTCTAATAGGTCATCAGGATTGGAGGGAGCACCATACAGTGTTCCCATATCAATGTCTTGTTGCGTTAGATCTTGAGCGTTAGAGGAGAGCGAGTAAGATAAGCAGTATACCGCCACCAATAAGGGCATTAGCCGGTGCATTTGCAGCTTCTCCTGGTAGTTGTGGTTTTGGTTGCATATCAGGACTATTATCCCACAACGCTTTTGCTTCGGTTCCTATACTTCCTTTAAAGGGACAAGGAGTTCCAGCCATTTCCATAGCTCTATAAACCGATTCATCTTGACACATCAAAGCAACAGCAGCTACTTTCATACCCATATTATAAAGAGTTTTGGAATTTTTAAGACGTTCACAATTCATATCACGAATATGACCACCACCACTCATACCAACTATCTGTGTTTGAACAGCACTCGACCAAGTTACGGTACAGTTATCATTTCCACCTCCCATAACAGTAGGAGCAATAGCGGACGGTGGTGGTGATTCTATCTTTTGTGTAACTGTAGAATTATTCGTGTTAATGTTATTATTGGTGTTATCACTTGTTGAAGTGCTATTAACTGTAGAATCGCTAGTGTTCGTATTAGTATTTGTATTGGAATTATTACTGGTAGAACTTACTGTAGAATTATTCGTATTTGTATTGGTGTTTGTATTACTACTTGTATTATCAGTAGTTACATTACTAGTGTTAGTGGACGTGCTCGTATTGGTATTCGTGTTAGTGTTTGTATTAGTAGACGTACTCGTATTGGTATTAGTGTTTGTATTATTGTTCGTATTATCACTTGTTATAGTTGAGGTATTCGTATTAGTATTCGTATTCGTGTTATCCGTTGTTGTAGTAATATTTGAAGTATTATTACTGGTACTATTGATAGTACTATCTGTAGTATTAGTAATTGTACTCGTATTGGTATTAGTGTTTGTCGATGTTGTTGTACTATCTATAGTGCTAGTATTAGTGTTCGTATTTGTAGAAGTAGTCGTACTATCTATAGTGCTAGTATTCGTGTTTGTATTTGTATTCGTGTTTGTACTAGTGATCGTCGTATCATTAGTATTCGTATTATCAGTAGTCACAGTACTGTTTGTGGTTGTAGTACTATCATTGTTTGTTTCTACATAGCTAGTACTATCAAAATTACCGTCTGCATCATTAGCAACCTGTGCTTGAACCATAGCAGCGGTCATAACAAAGAAAGCGCTTAACAAGAACTTTCTCATGTCGTTTACCTTTTAGTGTTTCTTAGATATATTTATATTTTTAAATAGATTCATCCGCAATTTTAATGCAGATTGCTTGTTTTCTTGATGGATAATATCCGGCTTTTCCACCTACTTTTAAGGCAAGTTGTTCTCTTTTGGCAAAACAATCTATCATAGAATCAAACGTGTGGTCTGGACCCATAGCGTTTACTGCTACTGGTGTAGTTCCTTCCACAACAATATAAACTAGTATCCACTTCATACGTTATCTTTATCCATGTCTTTTAATATTTTATTTATGGTAGCTTCATCAACACAGTTTAATGCTCTAATAGGCATCAATCTTTTATATTCCATAACTAACTTTGCGACATATTTCTGAGCTTGTTCTGCATCAGAAATACTTGCTATGCAACTTTCTCTGTCTTCAAAGTGTGGATCAGTGAAGATATACACATCACCGTGTATGGTGGCAAATAAAACTACAACTAACCATTTCATTTACTGTACAGTGCTCTTTTATTCTTATAGATTTCATTATAAAATTGATCAACTTCTCTTGTAACACAACCGATTTCATGTACTAATGCAGCATCGCTATTAAATTTTCGTGTAGCGTGTTCCAAGATACCGTTTTTAATATTGCTTTCATACGTGTAATAAAAGTGTGTACACTCAATATGATTAGGAAAAACTTTACCGTTAAAATAAAAAGTTTCTGGTTCACCAGTAAGTGAAGATATTATAGCGTATAGAAATATTGTCTGAAACATCTTAGAAACTTTGTTTCTTTTCTTTTGGTGGTTCCCAAGGCTGTGACCCAGTCCAAGGTTGAAATTTTCCAGCAGGAGAAAGTAGACATATCATACCATCCGGAAACTGAATTGTTATAGAAGCATTTTCTGTTTCCATATTCCACCAAACAGCAACAGCTCCTCTAAAGTATTTGTTACTAGTGGATTCCTTTATTGCTCCGTTACCTACAAACATCAATCTTTCGTTACTTTGTCTCTGAACTTCAAATACGACAGGATAATAATCACAAGGAGCTTGAATTAAAACTCCCCTGCCACTAGATTGATCCGTCTGCTGCGCATAAGCTGGAATGGATAAGCCTATCGCAGCTGCTAAAATAAGTATAAACTTTTTCATCAGTGCTACCTCCATTAAACGAAAAAGAGGGGCTAACCGTGGCCCCTCACGTGTTTATTTCGTAACAACCCGATAATACTATTTATACTCGAAATTCATTTTATTAGAATGAAAAAGTAACACCAACTTTTGATGCTTCGAGTTCACTAGCTTCTACGTCCCAGGTTGTTTCACCATAAGCGGAAAGGCCTTCCATAATTTGATAAGACGCACCAAAGTCAATTGAAAGAGCGTCAAACTGATCACCAAGAACAAATTCTTCATTCTGATAAACATTAAGATCCATACCAGCCGTAAGGCTCACACCAACAATGCTGTAACCCAACTCTGGCTCAAGAGTAACGAGAAGGTTATTCGTATCAGCATCAAGATCCCATGATGCGTCTACTTCTGTGTTAAGTGAAAGACCTGTTGAACCAAGGTCCATTGCTGATACTGATGTTGCTGCAATTGTTGCTGCTACTGTGAGTGCTGCGATTTTCATTTGTTTTATTCCCTTAATGAATTTTTAAAATTAATGTGCCACTATTTCTGTTGCTAGGTAAGTGGCCAACCCCCTGTGTTATGCAGCTAGTGCGTAACCAGATGGTGCAAAGTTATCGTTTGCATTTGTATTTTGTAAACTAGAATACATGTCGATCCTATTTCAGCCCCATCATAAACACTTGAATTTCTCCACAGAATCAGGTAGCTACTTCCCTATCTGCTTCCCAGAATTTTCGAGCGTCCTCTATCAAGTGTTTATGGTGGAGCTGCTGGGTGCCGCCCCCAGGTCCATATAGTCTTTATAACGTCTACAGATTATATAGTATTATATGATGATTAATAACTATAAGATTTATTAATCATTTTTTATTGTAGTAAATATGTTACATCATAATATAATCAGAATCAATATTAAATTCAAGTGTGTTTTTATCTTCTTTCTTATTCATAGGATCCAGAAGATAAGTGCCTGCCCTTTTCTGGTATTTTATTTTTAATCTTTTTCGTACAAGTTCATTTCTTTTTTTATTTCGATAATAATTTGTACTTTTAAATTTAATTATTTCTTGTTTCATTTAGAAAAAATCTTCCAGTGTTACTTCTTTCTTTTCTTTCTTAATAAAACCATATTTTCTTAAAGCATTAACAGAATCTGAAACTCTGCTAGGATATTTTCCCAGAAAACTTCCAGCTTTTAATTCGTCTTTACTGATATAGTGTTTATGAAAATGTGTAATTTTTTCCCAGTTTTCTAGGATTCTTTTACCCATATTATCGAAAAAATTATCAGTTAAGATCGGATCATCTTCTACATAATAAGCATATGAAGCCATAAGATACCATGGTACCATCATATTTATATTATCTTTAAAGATTTCATTAACGTGATTATCCAAGATCATTGTCATGCACATATAGTTGAAGGAGAGCGTAATGTAAAACTTTCATAAGGTCTTTACGAGCATCTGCTGCAGTACCTTTCTTTCCATATCTATTGGAATATTTATCAACATTTCCCATACAGAAACCTGTACCATGACCACGATCCATGATTACTTCAGTGGATTGGAATTTATTCTGAGAATAGTGTTGACTATAAGTAGCGTCAATATATTCTTTAAACTCCTTGATATAGTTTTCTTCGTTAAAACGATAGTCAATTTTATTTTTCATTTTTTCCTCACTTGTAGAAAACATGGTCTTCAATATAAGCTACCTGATCATACTTTACTTTCCAGTATGGTGATACCCAATCGGCATGATACATAGTTGAACCTTTAGTAGGATCCTTAAAGATATATCCAGACATTCTATCCATTAGAACAACCTCGGCTACAATACCAGCTTGTTTCCAAGCATTTTGTGATATTTTATTACTGGGTATTTTATCCGATTTGCCGTCGCAATACCAACTGAACTGACATTTATGTTTAATGATATTACCATTTGAATCACGATTAGCTTGCTTTACAACTCCACAAATTGTATTTGGATAACGAGTATCATCTAAACGATTGAGTGTTACCCATGCTACGGCAACTTGTCCCTTTACTGTTTGATTTCTTGCTTCAAAGAAAATATTTTGCTGGAGACAATGTAAATCATTATTTGTGATTTTACTTATTTGTTTTTTATCCCAGCTATGATCATTGGCATAGAGTTGAGTGCCTGCAACAACTATAATAGCTGTTGCAGTAATACCGTTTATAATACCAGATAATAAATTACTAAGTTTCATTATACTGCTACCTGATTGAATTTGGGAGCATCATGATCTACCAAATCTGCTTCGACTTCTTTAAACTTACGGTCTTTACGGTTACCATATGTATCGGTATAGAGCCATGTTTTTCCATCAAAAAGATAAAGATAATCCGCTCCAGCATAACGATCACCAACTTTTAGGAAGGTATCAACTGAATTATAAATTCGGGGTTCTTCATTTTTATGTACAGCTTCTTTAAGATCATTATCAAGATCATTAGTTAAACCTGAAAGATAACCACAATTTGCAACTGCATTTGCGGCTTCTGTTGTGTTATATGTTTCAACTAAAAGTCTTCCGTTATAAGAAAGATAGCCGTCATAATGGCAGTAAGATGCTGTGACTGATCCGTCTTTATTATAAACTCCGATCATTGATGCGGTACCCATAGTAAGTCTCCTAACCGATTCTCTTTATATTATTAATATAATATATTTAAACTCGTTTGTAAACCCCTAAAATACATTTTTTTTTAAATTTTATTATCAATCCAAAATATTTGATTTGGTGGTAAAAAACCATGAATAAACCATGCTACACCAAAATGTGGGTTACCATTGCCTGTAAAATCAACTCTATGATTATATACTAATGCAGACATACCATATTTACTAAAAAGAGCGCCCCTTCTTACTCCTTGAAATGAAGATACCGGGAGAAGTAATGCAAAAGGTTTTTCTAATTTATAACAATGTCTAATAAATTTATCTTTTTTACTATACGGGGGATTGGTTATAATACCATCATAAACATCGTCTGAATTACAAGTAAAAAAGTCTTTACCGTTACTTCCTTTCATTTTATAGCCGTTATCGGTAAAAGCTTGTACTATATTTGAAGATATACCAGAAGTGGGTTCATAATAAGTTTTATCTTTATCAAGATAATTTAGTAGCGGTTTTATCTGTTCTACTGGAGTGTAACATTCGTCACTTTCTTCATTACGACCAACCACTTTTAAAACATCAAGTATTCCCATATTCATCACATGGAGTTATTTCTGGATTACAATGCATTTCATAAAAACAATCTATAAACTGCCAACCTAGACCTTCTACACCATCTTCATAATCTTCATCATATGCAGCGGCCGCTTCTTCAACCCATTGTTCCTGTTGTTCCTCTGAAATACCACGAAGTTCTGCACCAATAAGAGACCATTCTTCCCAACAGCCGTCCCATGTTTCTAGCATTTCAGCATCTTCATAGTCTTCGCTTATATCTACAAATTCATCTGTTATCTTAGGTAAAAGATAATCTTCCAAATTTGTTTCTTCTGTGATAATATCTTCCTCTCCATAATAATCTGCAAGATATTCTTGAATTGAATCATAGTCTCCTTTATCGGAAAGAAATTCTTTAATTTCATCTTCTGTTTCTGGAACTCTAATTAACCAAGCACCATATCTCCACCCTAATTCTTTACGAAGAAAAATACTATTTCCGTCAGCATCTTTTCTTTTAAATGTATGCCATTCTATAACTGATTTTTTAACTGATGGTTCTAATTTATAATATTTCATAATTTATTTTCTCCAATTTAAGCCATGTCTACCTTTATCTGGCATTGTAAATAAAGCCTTTACTCTACCTTCTGTAGGTTTTCTAGCAAAAACACACCACTGTATTGTTGCAACATCAGGATAAAATTCTTTTATAAATTCTTTAAAACTCGTACCAGTGGTATATACATCATCAGCAATTAGAATAGGATCATTAGGATTATTTGTTGAATATTTATCAAGTGCATTACCTAAAGATATACCACCACGTGGTATACCTACTGCTTTTCTCCAGGGTTGTGGTTCAAACTCTTTTATAATCTGAGCAAGTACATGCCATTCTTTTGGTCTAATTGCATCACATTCTATTTTCCAATTAAGTTTTAGTTTAGCGTGACTTATAAATTCACCAGCTTCAAATAAATCTGAATTAGTTTTATGTGGCATTTATTCCTCTTTTATAATTTTTACACTTTGATTTTTTCCGCAGCTTGGACAATAAAAACTTCCCCTATCTATTCTATAATTTTCTTCCATAGTGGGAAGAGTAAAATAAAACTTACAACAAGAACATGTTATATGCCAGATTATTTCTTTACTACCTTGAAACGCCATAAAAGTCAATGATAATCCGCTTCTAAGAGTTTTATACCAAGAGCCCAGTTTTCTGCAGCATCTTCAATATATCTCATTGATTTACCTTTATAATCTTCAACAAAAAATAGCTTTTCATTATTATCAAAATACTTTATATAACCATATTCTTCTTTGAAATCAAAATGTATTTCACAGTAACCTTTACCGTGGTCCGAATAATAAGTTGAAAGTTTTCTTCCCATTAAATTACTCCTCTTGAATAAAGTTTTCTACTGAAGGATAAATCTTAGAGATTGCTTTTGCAATACCTATAGCTAGATCCATATGTTCTTTTTGAGTCCCGTTTGCGGAACGTAACTCTATGTAATGAATCCATGATCTAATTGTACCACTTGCATATAAACGGGAAACTGTATTACCTTCTGGTAAAATTGCCCGTGCCTGTTCTTTTGCTATACCCCTTTCTCTTGCTTCTTTATATATTCTTTTAGTATGTTCAATTAAAAATTCTTGTTGGGCATGCCACCAAGCCTGTAAGGCTGTATCAGATGTTTCAATACTATTTTGTCTATTTTTTTCATCTTGAAGTCTTGCTTCACGGATAACAAATGCATTACCCATATCATTAGGATCTGCATATCTTTGAGAAAATTCCTGAAAAGAAAATGATCTATGTCTTAAAAACTGTCTTGCAATATCTCTTGTAGTTTCTATTTCAAGAGTAGCAGAAGCCATTTCAAAAGGTGACCAATGTTTATGTTTAACAAGGTAATCAAGTAATTTTGCAGTTGTTTTAGTATTAGCTTGATTACCTGGATTTGATACTCTTGCACAATAAGCAATTAAATCTTGAATATTTTGTAAACCAGCATAACCAGCTTCTCCCGAATGAATACGATCTGCTGGTTGGCTATATGATAAAAGTTTAACTTTCAATGTAACTGGCCTTTCTTTGCTTGTTCAAAACTAGTAATATCATCTTTAAAAAGACTAATCTGTTCTACCATTTTATCATAATCGTATTCATTTAACAATGTTCTATACATGCTAAGACCCGTAGTGACAAGTATAGCTGCAATCAGTAAGGGATCTTGATCTTCTTCAACTAAATCATTTGTTAAATTAATATAGTGATTAAAAACTTCCGAAAAGGCCTTTTCTTCAAAATCTTCCCAGTTCATTGTACTTCTTTCATTACATATGTACGATTCTTAAGAGCATTTAAATAATTTTTACCGGATACTTTTTGCCGAATAAAAGGTTTATTAGTTTCATTGGTATTCGGATTAGGAATAGTTACAACAATATCTTTACCTTGAAGTAAAGCTTTCTGTTGATTTAAAACTCTATGAATAGAAGATTTATATCCCTGTTTCATAAGTCTTTTTGTATTCTGAGAAATATTAGAATGAATACCTTGAGAGATATTTCCGCTTGATTTACCACCTTTGCCTTTAGCCATATTTAACTCCTATAATTTAAAATCTTCAAATTTCTTTACATTTATACCAGTTTTTGTTTTATCAAATACTGGAGTATCATCTATTAGAGTTTGTTCTCCTTCGTGAACATCAAATAGTCTCATCTTTGATCTATCAACCCCGATTACAAACCTTTTCTTATATGTTGGATCGTTATATCTATTCTTTAATTGTTTTACCGCAAGCTGTCCCATTCCTTCAAGTTCTTCTGTCGAGATAAGAGCGAACATGAGGTCCGCGGTTGCGGGTAATCCAAAAGACTCGGACGTATCTTCAAGCCCAATATCCGAGTTACTATAACCAGACCTAGTCGTCTGCGTTGCAGTAACGATCGGTAAGTCAAACTCCACCGCAAGACCTCGTAATTCTTCAGCAATTGCCTTAATGTAGTTGTATGAATTAATGGCACCTCCCATTCCTTTCATTCTACTTGATGCACAAATATTAAGATAATCAATGTATATAATATCAGGCTCGAACGATTTCTTTAGTTTTAATTCGTTTAAAAGGGCACGAAAATGACCAGAATGAGCAGATCCGGTTGGATATTCTTTTATGATTAACTTACCATTAGTTTTAGATGAAAGCCCTCTTACTCTTTCAGCAAACATTTCTTTACTAAGATGTTCTAACTGATCAATAGGTATATCAAGTAAATTAGCATCTATTCTTTCTGCTATTCTTTCTTCTGCCATTTCCATAGTAAGATATAAAACATTATTACCCCGATTTAGATTAGCAGCAGCACAGTGGCACATAAATAAAGATTTACCAACGCCAGTACCAGCAAGACAGACATTAAGACTTTTGTTTGGAATACCTCCTTTTGTAATTTTGTTAAAGTAGTCAAGATCAAAAGGTAATCTTTCCTCGTCACGGTGGTAGAACTCGAATCGTTCTTCAAAGTTTTCAATATAGTCGTGACCGATGTTGGCGTCGAATGAGACTCCGAGCGCTTTCGTGAGAATATCCGGTAAAGCATTTTTTGTAAGACTCTGATGTTTTCCATCTATAATGGAGATTGATTCCATAACAGCATTATATAAAGCACGATCTTGACACCATTTTTCTGTAGTATCATTTAACCAAGTCTCGTCGGATTTTTCCATTTCAAATAGACTAGGTATAATTTCAATAGCATGTCTATATTGTTCATCATTAAAATTATCTGATTGATCGATTTCTATTTTAAATGCTTCTGCTGTAGGAAGTTTATTATACTTTGCAACAAACATTCCTGCTTGTTTAAATAGCATTTTATAAACGCCTTCAAAGTAATCTGGTTTAATGAAAGGAAGAACCTTTCTCATGTATTTTTCATTAGTAAGGATATTTTTAAGAACGACTTGTTCTATATTTGTATTCAAATTTTTATACCTCTTTAAAATGTACTTCTTCTTTATTTTCTATAGAAGATTCTATTATGCTTAATAATATATCACCAGCAAACAATTGTAAATCAATATTTTCTGGAGTTAGATTTTCGTCTGGTGTTGTAATTACATCAAAATCAAAGGATAGTTTAACATCTTCTTCATTATCTACATTTTTACCATCAATTCTAATAGAACCAAATCTAACTACAACTTCATTAAATTCACCTTCAAGTATTCTAACATTCCATACATCATCACCATTTTCGTCTGGTATTAATTCATAATCTTTATTTTCTATATATTTCATTATTCTTCTGCCACAATATCATCCATCTCAACCAAAGATTGATGACCAATAGAATATTGTTTCTTTAAAAAATCTTTGAAATCTGTTTCCGCAAAAATAGGATCCCAAAACTTTTTTTCTAAGGTTTGTTCATGTCTGACTTTGGCGCCGATTTCTCCAGTTTCTCTATCAACTGCAGCGTACCAACCGTTAGAAGGTTTAGTAACATAACCACCGGCAAGAGCACAATCGAGTAAACCAGAAAAATTACGTACACCACCGTCCCAACTAACAGTGATAGGAATTTTAGACTTTTCTTTAACATATCGTGATTTCTCCACATTGATTACAAAGTGATAACCTTGAATTTCTGTACCTTTCTTATCTTGTTGCCTACCGAGAATCCAGATATTATCTGCTGAGTAGTAAATACCTGTACCACCACCAACAATATCACGCGGAAACAGACCAATTTCTTTATAAGTATGGTTAACAGCAAGAAGCGGAATATTCTTCATGGCAAGATATGGTGTTGTCATACGGAAAAGACCCTTAAGTGCTTTTGCTCTTGACATATCAGCAACTGATTTTTCATTCAGTGCATCTTCCATTTCTTTCTTAGATGCTAAGTTTCCAATTGAATCAATAACTACAACAACTTTATCATCACGATCAAGTTCTTCAAGTTGACCAATAATATCGAACTTTAATTCTTCAACATTTGTAATAGGCGTGTGTAATACGCGAGATGTATCAATTCCAAATTGTTGAAAATAAGTTTGAGGTGAACCAAATTCTGAATCATAAAATAGCATAACTGCATCTGAATAATGTTTCATATAAGCTGCAGCCATAAGTAATGCAAATGATGTCTTAAAGTGTTTTGAAGGTCCTGCAAGAACTGTAAGACCTGGTGCTAACCCACCATCTACTGAACCAGATAATGCAACATTAATCATAGGGACTTCTGTTGGAACCATATCTTTTTCGGTAAAAAATTTAGACTCAGAAAGAACTGAAGTGTGGGATAGCTTTGAGTTCTTTTTGAGTTTGTCCATAATTGACATACAATACTCCTTTGTATAGTATTAATTTATATATTATAAACTAAATTACAACAGATAGATAGTAAAAATATCATATTTTTGTAAATAAAATAGTATGATAAAAATAATTGCTATTGTAATTATAGGTTTAAATAAAAATTGTAATATAATCATTAGCAGATATATACCAATAGCATATATTAATAATTCAAGCATAGCTTACGTTTTGTTCCAATTCTCTTGAATCTTTTTCGTATTCTTTTCTATATTCATTGTTTGCTTTAATTGCTTCATTTAATACCGTAAATTCTTTATTTGAAAAATTATTAAATGCTGCTGTATCTTTTGGGAAACAAGCTCCTCCAAACCCTCTTTTGCCATCAAACCCTGGTGCTCTGGTGTGGGATGTTCCTATTCTAGGATCTGTTCCAATAGCATTTACAATGTGACCGAAATTACCACCAAACTTTTCTATTACATCATAGAACTGATTAAACCATAAAACTTTTGTAGCAAGAAAACAATTAAGTCCATATTTTACAAAGCTTGCTTCCGTAGCGGACATATGAAAAACTGGACATGGTTTACATAAACTATACTCTCTATATATTTCTTCCAATCTTTGAGTGGTTTCTTTGTGACCTCCAAATACATGCATATCAGGATTTATAAAATCAGAATTAGCATTTATCTCTGTTAAAAATTCTGGATTGTAAACTACTCTTGTACTTGAACCAGAACCATTAGTAAGACTCTTAATAATATCAGGAGTTACTGTAGATTTGATTACAATAATACCAGTTCTTCTTTGTTTAAGTTTCTTTACTGTTTCAACAACAATAGATGAATCAATTTCTCCATTCTTTCCCATAGGTGTAGGAACAGCAACAAAAGCTACATCTGTTACTAGTGATTTAATATTATCAATACTATTTCCATATTTTGGATCAATAATTATTTTATCGCAGTTATAGTCATTAAACCCATGATCAATGGCTTTTCCTACAAAACCATGACCGACAATAGCAATTCTTAGTTTAGAACCCATTTGGATACACTTCCTTATAATAATTATGAATTAGAGGTTCTCCGTTTTTAGTGAGTCGATCCAATAATTCTTCTACACTTATATTATAATATAGTGCAACATTTTTGTAAAGTTTTTCTACGCTATCCATTATTAGTTTACTCCATAATATAGTTTATACCAGGAAACAAATTTTTCTACACCAACTTCAATTGGTGTAGTAGGTTTATATCCGAGTTTTTGTAGTTTAGTTGTATCAGACCAAGTTGCTTGAGTATCTGCCGGATGTTTTGGTACAAGTTTACGTTTAGCTTTACGATCTAATTGTTTTTCAATATTATCAACAAAGTCAACCAATTTTACTTGTTCACCATAACCGATATTATATATTTCATTAAATTCATTATTTTCAGATAATGTTTGATTAACAACAATAATAATACCACTTACAATGTCATCTATATAAGTGAAGTCACGAATCATATCACCATAATTAAATAATTCAATTTCATTGCCAGCAATAATATTTTTTGTAAAATCAAATAAAGCCATATCAGGTCTGCCCCAAGGACCATAAACAGTAAAGAAACGAAGACCGGTGGTTTTAGGAATTTTACTTGAAATAAATTGGCATTCGTTGGTGGATTTAGTAAAACCGTATGGGTTTAGTTGATAACCAGTTTTTTCATCTTCATTCCATGGTAATGGATTTCCAGCCATGGTACATGATGTAGATGCATATACCACATTTTCAATATTATTTTCTATACAAGCTTCTATTAAATTTTGTGATCCAGTGATATTATTATCAATATATTTTTGAGGATTTTCTAATGAATGACGAACACCTGCGTATGCAGCTAAGTGAATAACAACATCAGGTTTTGTAGAAGCAAGAAAAAATTTTAAATGTGCTTTTTCTTTTAGATCAAGACGTGTTACTTCAACACCAAGATTTTTTAAATTATTTGCTCTATCTTCTTTTAAAGAAACATCATAATAATCATTAAAGTTATCAAATGCCGAAACCGTATGACCTTCGTCTACTAATTTTTGAATAAGATGATAACCGATAAAACCAGCGCCGCCAGTTACTGTAATATGTGACATATTTTTCTCCTTCTACACTTATATTATATCATAAAATTTTCTAAGTGTAAACTATTTTTATTATTAAATTTAAGTACGGCACTATTTAATGCCTTTTCTAATTTATTTCCATACATATTTTTTGAAGTAATTTTATAACAAGAATTGGCAATTTGATGTCTTTCTTCTATTGTAACATTTGAAAACTCTTTTACCTTATCAATAAAATCTTTTTTATTTTCGTATATATGAACATATTTTTGATATTCTGGTTCTACCATTTCTTTTGCAGGATGTGAGTTTTTTATCCCTTTTACAATAATTGGTATACCACGAGAAAGCGCTTCAAGTGAGGTAATTGTAAAACTATCATAATATGCTAATCCTACAAAACAACACGCCGATTTTGCTATATTTTCCATAATGATTTTATGTTCAATATCAAGATTGATTAATCTATCTGAAGTATTAAAATTTTTAAATGCTTTTTCAACATAAGAATTTAATTTTTCATTATCTTTAGTCATATGATTTAAAGTAGTATATACTTCGGTTTTAAAATCTGTTTTGCTTAAAAAGTCATGTATCAAAAAAGTCTGTTTATCTTTATTTGCAGCAGAGACATGTCTAACAATACCGTCAGAACCCAATACATTTTCTTTATTACTATATGAAGAAAATACTATTGAGTCTGCACTTATTTTACCTTCAAAGTCCCAGTTTTTTCTTTTTCTGCCATAAAATTGTTTTATAGTTTTTGCATGATATTCCGACATTGCGCAAATAGAATGTCTTTCACTGAAACTTGATAATTTATTTGCAGACATAAGATCTGATAAAAATCCGGGTGCAGCGTGACACATATAAATTATAGGTATATTTATTTTTTGTAATTCATTATAAAAACCGCGTTGAAAATATGCATTTGATAAAATTATATCAGGTTTAAATTTTTTTATTTTAATTATAATATCTGTTACAATTTTTTTTCTATTTTTAGTACTTTTTAAATATGATTTTATTCCTATTTCAGGAACTTTATCATCATAATAATAAACATCATTTAAATATTCATGTAGATTACCAAAAATAGTATATGCTTTTACGTCATGACCTCTTTCTCTTAAAACTTCTATCTGTTTCAACATACTCTCATCAACGCCACTTACTCTTTCTTTAAAAGAAAAATAAGTATAGAATGTATATGGAATTATGAATATTTTCATTATATTAAACTTTTTGCGTACAGAACATAAGATCAACACCCTCGGCTTCTGCTTCAGCAGTTAAATGAGTTTCTACCTGATGGTTTTGCGGAAGTTCAATGGAAACCGTTTCACGTGTTACTGGGCAAAAATATTCTGAGTGAACACGAGGAACTGAAATGCCATATACTTCTACACGAGTTTCATATGTAAAATCTTCTTTTAGATGTGTAATGATTTTACGATTAGTTGCTTCACCTTTTGGATCAACACCATAGGTACTAATACGTCCAGCCCAACCGTTTGTTGAACCTGCTTTGCCAATCTTAACAAGATCGCCGTTAACATACATACCATATACAATATCACCCATGGCTTTAAAGTCACGAGTTTCCATACCATCGGCTTTTGTAAATACAAGCTTTTCATAAGTACGAGAAGGCTTGTTATTATTTACGTTTGTTGTATGTTTTTGAATTGTAAAATATCCGAGATAAGTTCCAACTTTTTTAAGATTTGTAGCAACGTTAGACATTTTAGTTCCTTTCCGATTCTCTTTATATAATCAACATACTATATTTTTAGGAGTTTGTAAACCCCTAATTTGCATATATACGATTATTTTTAATGTGCCACGTTTGTGTCACAGGGAGACCGTATTCGTCTTCATCTATACAGATTACTACAACGGTTTTCTTTACCGTTCCGTAACGGTATCCATTGCAGACCCAGATTTTATGAGGAAAATCTTCATTAAATGAAGTAATCGGATCATCATTAATAGAGTATTCAAAACAATTGCCAACCTCTTTTTCAGTAAAAATGCCGATTGGTGAATTTGTGTGAGTCCAGTAAGCCATAAGAAGTCTCCGATTCTATTTACTCTTACAACATATACTAAAAATCATCACTTGTAAACCCCTAAAATACATTTTTTTTAAATATTTCTATACGCATATTCTATAGCACGATCAGCTTCTATATTAAGAGGTCTATTTTCATATCTCTTTGCTGTATCTGCATCAAGTTGTTTAATTAGTTCTACAATTTCAAACGTATTTATAGGATATTGTTTCTTAATTGCATTACTTGCTATAGAAACCATTATTTTATAAACCATAGCATATCTTCCGGTATTATCTACATATGCTATATTTTTAAAATCTCTGATAAGATTCTTATTTACAAATGGGCAATCTTCATAATTAGTCCAATTGACATTATTATTTTCCATTTTATTCTTACGATATTCTATAATGGATTTTTGCATTTCTGTTGGTAATCTATCTAAGAATGTTCCAGTTTTCTTTTCCTGATAAGGATGAGCACTCATCAGTTCTTCTGGATCTATATAAGAACCACCAGTGTTAGTAAAAATAAAGTTGAAAGCGCCAGAGTACGAACCAGGGATATAATACATTCGTGATAAATCTTTAGTTTGCGCATCGCCGATAGCCTTAAGTTGTGTGTTGAGTGCGTACCAAAAATGTCTGATATTATCTGATCTAACTCTTTTTGTAAGTGGGAAGACCAGACGAAACTTTGGTAAACTTTCTCGACTGCTAGCAGTACTATAGCAAACGAAATAGTACTTACCATATATACGAATAAGCTCATTTTTTAAATCCCCTTTAAACTCGTGATCATCTACATCCATAGCTGCCCAGCCAGCCCAGTCTATCACATTTTTATTTGCTCTGGTTGTATCTTCAATATATGAAGCTGGAGATATAAGTTGAGCATCTTTTTTATCCTTTAACTTTCTTTCTGACAACTTATATAAAAATTTTTCAAACTGTGAAAAATCAGAAAAACTCATATTCTTATGAGTCTTATTATCATAAATAGATTTAAAGAATGTTGCAGAAACTTGCATAATCAGCTCGGTATTTGTTCTTCATCCATCCAACGCAAAAGATTTGCCTCATTAAATTCTACCGCAGGATAAAATGTCCCACGTGATTTTTTAGTAAGATTAGGTTGTCCAATCTTTTGTGCAAATTCTTTTAAATCTTCCTCTGTCCTAAATCTAATAACAAGAGCAGCATAATCCTCTCTATTCTCTTGTTCAAATTCTGGCATATCATCCCAACCCATAGGATCAAGATCATCTTCTTGTCCGTCTAATACAAATAGGTTAGCTCCTTTAGGTTTGCTCATAGTAGGGGTTCTCCGCGTTTCCAAATTCTGTAGTTGCTTTTTTATATTGTTCCATAGTTAATTTATGTAATTTCATACCGTGTTCGTTTACACCACCTTTAATAACATAGTCATCACGATAGATAAGCTTATTCTTTTTAAACGGACTATAATCTACATGGTGATGCCATCTATTATATCTATGTACAACTTTAACCAGATCTGGATGTTGTTCTACAAGTGCTTGTGCAAACTGTAAACGATTGTCTCCGTCAACATACACATTATCAGTATTACCACCGCCCATAACAAGAGTTGTAATTTTACCACATAAGAATGCATTAAATAAAATTGTACACCAATCATCTTTTAGAATATCAAGACTTAGAACTGTATCTTCATTGTATTTACCACGCCAGCGATGTTTCAAATCATTAGATAATAGAATACAAGAATAAATTCTGGTATTAAGTGTATATGGCTTTTTTTTCTGAGAAGCTGGAGCAAAATATTGATAATTCATACCAGACATTTTTACATTAGTATATCGGTCGGTAAAATCTTCACATAATCTAATAATAGTTCCAGAGGTTACTTTAGTTTTTCTATTCTTATGTAATCTATAGAAATGTTTAATATTATCATCCATAATCCAATGCCGCTTATGACCTTCATTAATAGAATGTTCCCAAACAAAGTTACGTGCAGGAATAGAACCGCCAATTCTGCCTTTGTTATCTGGAATTGCATACTTTGGATTTTCTCTAAAATCTGTAGGCAGAGTTATAATTTTTTCGGGTGATATACCTTTAGCATAATCATCATATTCACTATCTTCAATAACAATTCTGTATGGTACTCTCATTTCTTCAAGAGTTTTTGAAGTAAGACGTGAGTCCGCTCTACCCTTAGAAATTATATAGATTGGGTATTTTGGTTGCATTAATTATCACCTTCCTTTATAAACACACCATCCACCATTCTACCTTTACGGTCTTTAATATCATTATAGGCTACTTCAAGACATTCTTCAAAACTTATATTGTTTCTTTCCATAATATTAATTAGAACAACCATAATATCACCACAATCGTCTCTAATGTCTTTATTTTTACAGATACTGTCCGATAGCTCACCCATTTCTTGAATAAGTTTCATATATTGGTCTTTATCTGTAGAACCTTCAATAAGATTTCTATCATGATGCCACTGAATAATTTTTTCTACATAGTTCATTTTTATATTATATCCTATTTTTACTGATATGTAAAGTATTATTTATGATTTTCGCAAACTCTTGATCTTAATCCGCTTGAGCTAAATCTATGATCTCTTTTATTAAAGTATAGTTCAATTCCACGATTACGGCATTCGTCCTTACCTGTAAAATCTTTTTGTCTATATTCTTCACCAAGTATTCTTATATCAATTGGGTACATATTAATAATATCTAAAAGATCATTTTCAGTACAATAAATAATGACTTCATCTACATACTTTACTGCTTCAAGTTGAGCTTGTCTTTCAACTATAGTTTGTATGGGAGAATTTTTTTCTTTTCTATCTAATGAAGGATCTACTTGTAGTGCTGCTATAAGCCAGTCACATTTTGATTTGGCTTCTCTTAACATCATTATATGACCAGCGTGTAGTAAATCAAATGTACTAGCCGTTAAACCGATTTTCATTTTAGTCATCTTTCTTTGTTATACTCCAAACACCATCAGTTAATTCTTCCCAAAGTAAAGTATCTCCTTCATCCCAGCCTACTTGACTAAGAGCTTCAGGAGGAAATTCAATAAATAGTTCCTTAGTTTTTCCATTTTCTTGTACTTCTAAAGTCCAACTATTACTTTTTATTTTTTTCATTATACCCTACAGTTTCTCTTACAATATCGTTATGATTAAACTCAGCCCAATAGAGTTCGTAAGCAACACCGGACTCTAGGCATTCAAACTGATGATAAAGACCTGGTTTGACTTTTGTATAATCTCCTTCATATAAAATAGTTTCGTCCACAAGATCATAATCCTTCTGCCAGACACGAACCAACATTACACCTTTTTCGACATAGAACCCATTCCATTTAAACTCATGAAGATGTTTAGAACAAACACCTCCTTTATTCATTTGAATACGATGAAACTCTAAAGAACCATTCGCTTCAATAAGTTCTGTTACACCCCACACTTTTCCTGCTTTACTCATTGTTTTTATCTTTCATAATATTAATAGTATTATACATTATATTCGACTTTTTGTAAACCTTTATATGATAAATTAGTTAATATTTTATATGTTTCTTTCCAGTCTTTTACTTCATGATTCCAAGAGTCTGGTCTCATTTTAACTTCTAATGCTAAAGGATAATCATTGCCACCGGCTTTCATTTTATCACCAAAAAATACAATAGGACCATCTATATGATTTGCAACTTGACTTTTATCATTTCCTATTTGAGTAATATCAATTCCGGTTTCTCCTGCAACTTGTGCTTTATAGTAGGAAAACCTCTGATTGAATTTTTTGGCAATTGTTATTCTTTCATCTATTTGATCGTCCCATTGTGTATATATGAATCTTTCTTCAAAAGAAGCATTTCTACCAAGAATACTAAAATTTACCAAGCCTGGTCTCTGTTCTATATGATTTCCAGTCCTTATACTAAATTTACTATTCTTTAATTCTTTTTTTAGCCAATCCACAATTTCTTCTGAAAGTTTCCAATCAGACTTATAAATTTCTTCTCCATTCTGCCAAATACTATTGCCGCAACAGTTATAGCATTTAATAACTTTTTCACATATCTCTTTACCAACCTGTTCGACCGTTTTTATATAATCTGAACCCGTAACAAGATAGACGTTGTTTTTTTCTATAAATTCTAAAAAGAATTTTTGAAACTCTTTATCCATTTTCATTCTACTGGGTGTAAGAGTTCCATCCACATCAAAAACATAATTAATCATCCAAAAAAGTCCTCCAAAGTTTGAACATCTTTTACCGACCACCCTACAGCTTCAAGTATAGGGTTAAGAGGTTCGATAAATGTTTTTTCAAATTGCATATCATAGTCCACATATTTATGTAAATTTAATTCTTCAGGTAAATAATCTGGAAAAGAAATAACATTTTCACGAATAGGATTAGGAAGTTTCATATAAGTAAATTTAATTTTTTCTCCGTTTTGTATCATAATATACTTTTTATCTAAAGCTTTATCTTTTACATGATAGTTATATAAAAGAGCACCACGAACATGAATAGGTGTTGTTTTTACATCTATTTGTTTAGAACCTTCTGTCCATTTTTTAGAATGGGCAGAATTACAATAAATATTTTTATTATGTGAAAATTTATTAATATCTGAAACACCTCTAGGAAAAGCGACCGCTTCTGGAGGTAAAGATTTAAATTCAGATTTAAAATTATTAATATAATTACGTGTTTCCGTTTCTGTGCTACTAATAATAATCTTAAATATTTCTCTGAATTTATCTCTTACAACTTGAGGTGTTGAAGATTTAATTGCTTCTATACCCATCATTTTTAGTTTAGGTTCTGCGTATTGTACTCCTTCGTTATTATGTACGTTAAGTATATAGCGTTTTTTAGCAGTCCATATTCCACGATCTGCAATAACTTCTCTACCCATTTCCATTCTTGGAGTATAACCATTAAGTCTGTAAAATAGTTTATCATATGCCATAGCAATAATTTTTTCAAAGTGGTCTTTACATAATTTATCAATGGCTTTTACGGGATCTTTAGGATTTAATTTTTCAATAAGAGGACCAAAATTAATATAAACAGAATCAGTATCAATTGCTATAACATAATCGGTATTTTCTGTTTTTAAGATTTTATTCATTTCTTCATTTATTGCTCTTTCCGCCCACTTGATCGAAAGCTGACCAGTTAAAGTTACGCTTTCAGCAAGAGCATTATCAAAATATTTAAAGTGTTTATTAGCAAGAGCACCATAAAGAGAATTAAGCAAAATTTTAATTGCCATCTGATTATTTTCTAGCTGATTAATCTCAGACTCGAGATATGAAGATTTTGTTTTTTCATACTGAGATTTTGCATCTAACATTTTCTTCTTTATTTGTGTTCTTTCTGAATAATAATCCACAATAAGTTCTGGAATAATACCCTGTTTTTCTCTTGAAAAAGGAACACCACTAGCACAAACAGAAAATTCTTCATCAATTTTATCTTCTCCGTTTAGATAATGATCAACACCTTGAGGGAAAAATCTCCAAGTTTTATTGCGAATAATAGTTTCCGGTGATATGTTAGATTGAACAATAATATTTGGATACAGAGAATTTAAATCAAAAGATACTACCCAATCGTGTGCTCCTACTTGAGGATCTTTTACATAACCACCTTCAATAACATTGGGATTAGAATTATTTTCATAAGCAACTCTTTTTATTTGTTCAATAGGAGAAACAATATTTTTAGAAAGTAATCTGCGATAAAGGATAGATTCCCAAATTGAAGTCGTGCCAAAAGTATCAGATAAATTAGTTCCAGCCCTATATGCCATAGTCATAGCCAGATTAATAAGACCCATCTTGGCATCCATTTTATCAATTAGTTGTACATCTCTAATATTATAGTCAATAAATTTTTGATGATCTTGTTTATATAAAGTATAAAGATTACCATGTTCTTCATAAGATAATTTCTTTTCTCCAAGTACCGTATTTGCAACATGATCTAATCTATACGATTCTTGAGTACCATATGAGTATCCAAACTTTTTAAATAATTCAAGATAGTCGGCTTGTTGAATACCAACAATTTCATGGTTAACCTGTGGTCGACCCATGATTGTGGTATTTCTTTCATTAACAAGTTTCCACGGTGATAATTTATTAGCAGCTTCCTGTGTTCCAATAATCTTGATCCGATTAACGAGATACGGTATGTCAAAAAATCTGGTATTCCAGCCAGTTATAATATCTGGATAATTTTTAGTCCAGTATGTTAGAAACGAAACCATCATGGCTTCTTCTGAATTAAATTGATGATATTGGATTTGTCCACCATCTAAATTAATTTCAGTTTTAGACGGATCATAATTATCTAAACCCCATACTTGATATATGGAAGATTTACTAGATTTAAGCGCAATTGATATAATAGGATAAGCTGCAGCTTCTGGTGTAGGGAAACCATCATCAGAAGCAACTTCTATATCAAAATTAACTACATTTGTATTTTTTGGATTAAATTTAATATCATCAGGAAATTTTTCTGTAATAAACTGATGAATATAATTACGGGTGCCATATATTTTTGCACCTTCCATTTCCGAATATTGCTCAAGAAATTCTTTAGCATCGCTCATTTTTTCAAATTCGACTGGTGCAATATTCGTACCATCAAAGGATTTTATCTCTGTTGGATTTTTAGATGGTAACCAAAATTTTGGTTTAAATTTATAGCGTTGATTAATAGGTGAACCGTTAGGTGAATATCCACGATAAAGAATGGAATTGCCATAACGGTTCACTGAAGTGTAGAATGAATTCAAAATAATAACCTCCAGTTTGGAATTATTATATCATAAATTAGAAAGATTGTAAACGTCTTTTTTTCATATCATATGGCCAAATACCTTCTGGATGCCAGTACTTATTATTATAATAAGCCCATTCTATACTGTAGAAAAAAGGATAGCCCATTTTCCTTAAATATAGCCACCAGTTAAGCCAGCCTTTCATATTAATCTTTCTTTGAAACAAAAGAATACATTTCTTTTGCTTTATCCATTAGATCATCCATTGTATAATATTCTTGGATTGCTTTTTGAAATTCTTCAGCTGTTGCTTTGTTTGTATCAAACTGTTGTCTCCAAAAGTCTACATTCATATGATACTGTTGATCCATATAGTCTTTTGCAAGTTTGAGCATATCTGCTCTGATTTCAAATGGGTTTTTATTTGTCATTTTTATTTTCCTTGTGATTGTGTGTGATCTGAGGGGCGGTTTCCCGCCCCCTGAGCTAACTAAAGCCTTCTGATTATAAAGTTTTATTTATAATACATTAGCGATTATTTTGCAGCTTCTTTAATTCCATCATAACATTCTTGGCTTGTTCATGGTATCCCATTCTAGCCAAATGTGTTGCGGCACGTGAGTGACCAACTACTAATGCAAAGTGGTTAAATGATTTCCACGCTGAAGAAAGCATTGAAACCAGTTCTTGTCTAAGTGACCACCAAATGTGGGTTACTTGTGCCACCATTATACCCACCCTTTCAGGTTTTGATTCTGATAAGCGATATATCTAATATCACCTCTATGGATTCCGATATCGTTTAAATCCTTATCAGACAAAGCCATCAATTCGTTGTATGTTTGGCGCTGTAGTTTGTTTAGTTTACGTGCTTGTTTTAATGATTTAAAGAACTCAATTAACAGTTCAGCTGTTTTCGTTAAGTAGCTGTGCGCTACCAGTACTGCTTGTGTCATGTTCGACCTCGTTAAATTTTCCAATTGTAATTTTACGAGGACGCATTTCTTCAGGAACGACGTACTTCAATTCTATTGCAAGAATACCGTCCTGAATATCTGCTCCGTGTACGTGTACGTGCTCTGACAGCCGGAACGTGCGCTTAAACTTTTTCGTGCTAATACCACGATGTATAAACTCACGACCTCTTGATTCGTGTTCTCCTGTTACTGTTAAAGTTCTATCTTTAACTTCAACTGTTAGTTCATCTTTGGAAAACCCTGCAACAGCAAGCTCGATTAAATAATCGTTTTCATCTGTTTTAATAATATTATGTGGGGGGTAATGATCTTTTGAATGTTTAGCTGTGTATTCTAACTCATTAAATAGATGATCAAAACCAACAAAAGATGAACGTGGAAAAAGTGTTTGTATGCCTGTCATTGTTTTCTCCTTTTTGTCAAGCAAGAATTAATAGTGGACCCATTTCTGGCATCCACTATTATTTATAAAAATAAGCTATTACTTTAATGAATAGCTGATATTCTATTTTCTTCCAATATTATATTTTGGACATAGCTCCCATTCTTGTTTATCTTTAAATGGGATAATTTTAATTTGTCTTAATGGGGATAAAGGCTGCGCTTTACTTTCTTCTTGAATTGTTACTAAGCCCCAGTCTGACATAAGAGTAGCGATCGTATTTCTTCTAGCAATATCGCCTTCTTCTAAATTAGATTTTTTACCATCTAATAAAAATAGTTCTTTAAAATGAACTATAAAGTATCTGCCTTGTTTATGTAATATATGACAAGACTGAAATAGTTTTTTTTCTTTTCGAGATGCAACCCCTATACGGGTGAGTGTTTCTCTGACCTTTAAAAAATCATCAGGTTCATTTAGAGAAACTTCCAGCATAGTTTCTGGAGTCCATTTCACTAATTCATTATTGACTTCATTCATATCTTCAACTCACGTAAATTATTATTATAGTTATATCATGATATTTCTATTTATAATAACTTATATTTACGGTTTTTTGCCACCTTTACTCATCTTCTTACTAATATAATCCATTTGTTCTTTTGTAAGTAAAGGAAGCACTTGATATGCTTTTTCTTTAGAATATCCGTAATATTCTTTTATTAAGTCAACATCTAAGTTTTTATCCTCTTTGGTCCATTTAGAAAATCTTTTACGTTTTCTAATGAGAGTTCTAAGGAAGTCATATTGCATTTTTGAATCTATATGAGCATTCATATTCATTTCATTGGCATATATAACAGTATCATTAAAATAAGATAATCCACGATTAACCATGAATGAATTATATGCTTTTTCATCCAAATTATCTTTCATTATATTTTCTTTAGAATAATTAATACTATTTAAATAATCAAAGTGATTCACGAAATAGCCCTCACTAAAGCTTGTATTCTCATAACATCTATAGCAATATCATGAATAGGATTATGATGAATAAAATCTTCACATCCCTCAGGTATAAAATTATTTCTTAATCCGCTGCCCCAAGATAGACCTTCTATAATTGATCTGGTATCTCTTAATTGCCAAAATCTATATGGTTGTGGTTTATGTAATTGGTCCATAATATTTTCAAATATAATAGGATCAAAATTATTACCTCTTGTATATACTTTATCAGTATTATTGTCGGATACTGATATAAAAAAGTCATAAAGTTCATTAATTGATTTATCTCTGTCTGATGGAATTATCTGTTTCTTTGCTTCAGTTCCTTGTTCATTCCACCATTCCAAAGTTTTTTTATCTATTACCCTATTATAGTTTTTAACTTGGTCTTGAACATCAAACTTTAAAAGTTTTGCAGAATTAACTAATTCAGAAAAAGTATAACCAGTATTAATTGTAAAATTATCTTCTGAAAATTTAAGAATTGCTAAAGAAACAACTACACCATTATATCTATCTGTAGATAATGTTTCAAAGTCAAATATTAAAGAATTAGTCATTTATAGTCTCATCTATTTGTTTTTGAAATATACGTTGAGGTAGGGCACAAATCCAATAATATGGTACCCAGAATAATATGTTATATAAAATAATTTCAGTCATTCTTTGCTATCCACAATCTATCTAAAAAATAAAACCATACTGCATTTGCAAGAGGTTCTACTACAGCGTCTGTAGCTGCTATCCAAAGAGGTACATCTGATATAAGCATAAGACAGGTTATTGCAATAAAAAAATGCCCAATAGTATAAACTAAAGTTCTGAGTAAACTGCCTTTAAGAGATTGATATGATGATGTAAACTCACTCATTATTATAACCTATATTTAAAGAAAAGTAAATACTAAGCATACACTTTATTAAATTGATTTGTACATCTTACAAAGGTAGTACACTTACTTAGCTGTTTTAATTTTCTTGCTCCTACATATGTACATGTAGATCGAATACCACCCAATATATCTTGAGTGGTGTTTTTAACTGATCCACGATATGGAATTAAAACTTCTCTTCCTTCAGATGATCGATATTCCTTTAAACCACCAAAATGTTTATCATTTGCAGCTTTACTACTCATACCATAAAATTGAACAAATTTCTTTTCTTTAATAACTTCTTCAAACCAATTTTTTTCAGGAATTTCTCCATTCATTCCATCATCACGTTCTGGTCTTAGTTCGTTGCTTTGATAGTACTTAGTAATTATTTCACCGCCGCCTTCATCGTGTCCTGCAAGCATACCGCCTAGCATTACAAAGTCGGCACCAGCAGCAAAGGCTTTAGCAACATCACCAGGACAAGTACAACCACCATCAGCAATGATATGGCCACCCAATCCATGTGCTGCGTCTGCACATTCGATAACCGCACTAAGTTGCGGATATCCCACTCCAGTCTGTATCCTAGTAGTGCATACGCTACCAGGACCAATACCAACTTTAACAATATCAGCGCCATTTAAGATTAACTCCTGTGTTTGATCTGCAGTAACTACATTACCTGCAATAATTACAAGAAAAGGATAATGTTCTCTAAGAAACTTAATAAACTGCACAAAACGCTCACTATATCCGTTTGCCACATCCACACAAAGATATTTCAGATTTCTTTGAGTTTTGTTATAAACTTGAGCAAGCTTTTCTTTGTCAGCTTTTGTAATGCCAATACTCATGGCAACAAATTCTGTTCGTAAGTCAACTCTTGGATTAAAAAAATCTATAAGTTCTTCGGCGCTATATGTCTTAACAAGACAAGTAAACATATTATAATGCTCACTTAATTCATCAGCCATTTCCATAGTACCAACACCGTCCATATTAGCTGCCATGATAGGAACACCATCATAATCATATGAACTTTCTCTAGCCCCACCCAAATTAGCAAAAGTAAACTTTCTATTTAAATCTACTTCTTTACGTGATCCGAGTGTGCTTCTTTTAGGTCTAATTAAAACATCACTATAATCAAGTTTTAATTCATTATCCAAAATCATTCTATGTAAACTCCACGTTAGCCATTATTTCAGTCATACAGGCTACTACGTTTAATTCGTGATCTGCAACAAAAGCATTTTTATATTGATAATCAGCTAAGATAAGAACAAGTGCTGGTATAGATTGTGGCTTTATATGATCTGTCATTCTATCATATATACCACGGAAGATTGATGATGCATCTGTATCAATATTATTTACAACCCATGATCGCATTTTCTTAAAGTCTTTATTCTTAAGAAAATCCATAAGACTCTTATAAGATTGATCGCCAATATTGATAAGAATACCAGAATCAATTTTTCCACCAATGGAATATCTTTGGACTTCATTTAGAATACGTCTCCAATCTGGACCATATTTCATAATGAGCTCAGCTAAAATTTTATTTTCAAATTCTACATTTTCTTTCTTTAAAATGGTTTGAAGTCGAGATAGCATTTGAGCAGCCAAAGGGGCCATATCTTTTTTAGATGTATTAAACTCATAAACAGAACATCTCGAATGAAGTGGTTCAATAATTCTATTCTTAAAATTACAAGTAAGAATAAATCTACAATTATTTGAAAATTCTTCTATGAATCCCCGCAAAGCAGGTTGGGTGCTCTGGGGGTTCAAATAATCAGCCTCATCGAGAATGACTACTTTATACCCGCCTTGCAGGGAAACAGAAGAAGCAAATTGTTTTATCTTAGTTCTAAGAGTATCAATATTGCCTTCTTCTGAACCGTTAACTAAAATGTAATCAAGTTCTAATTCATTACATAATGCTTTAGCTACAGTTGTTTTACCAAGACCGGCAGTCCCAGAAAAAAGCATATTAGGCAATTCACCGGACTTGATAATATTTTGAAAAATAGTTTTTAGATTAGGTGTTAGGATAGTATCTTCAATAGTTGCTGGGCGATATTTTTCTACCCACAAAAAATCACTGTTCATAATATAATAATATCCTTAAATATTAATCTTCGGCTTGTTCTTGTTTCCAATTTTCTACAACTTGCACACCTTGTGTACACTGGTCACGTAGGTTACCAATAGTAGACAATTCTTCTCCACGAAAACCGCCACGTTGTGTAATAGTATCAATAATAGCAATTGAACTACGGGCAATTTGATTCAAAAGTTCCATTGCTCGTTTTTGATCTTCTTTATCAGACATTTATTATTCTCCGTATGTTGATGTCTTTTCAAGGGCAATCCAGTACATAAGATCACCAGTACTTTTAGTAAATTTAGAAATTAGTTTTGAAGAAATTTCTACTTCATAATCTCCTTGATCAATTTTTAAATTAGAAATATTAAAAATAAAATTGTATTTATCAGTGTTAGAACTACCTTCCACATCAATAGAAAAACTATTTGCAGTAGCATTTTCACCTGATGTAACAACTAAACTTACACTTGATCCACTAGGTCTCACATGTAATTCACCATGACCAAGAGCAGATGCTGCTCTTTTTACTTTATTTAAAGTATCTCCGTCAAGAGTAAACCTTATATCTGTATCTGGCATTTTTACTTCTTTTGAAGGAGAAGTTAATATTTCAGTATCAGAATAAAAATATTTTATCTTTGATCTTCCAGTAGAATCTCCAATAATAACATAATCTTGTTCAAAATTAAGCCGTGGCGAATCTACCAAACCAAGGACACCCAAAAATTCATTTAGATCATAAATACCAAATGTTCTTGGAAAGGTTTCCTTAATTTCAGCCTTAGAAAGAATATTTTTTGCTTCAGAGATAGTTTGAAGTGTATTGCCTTCATTAATAACTAAATTTGAATTTATTGAAGCATAATTCTTTAACACCGAAAGTGTTGATTCACTAAGTTCCATTATAATTTTTCTCCATTTCATAAAACATAGCTAATTATATCATATTTTTCTAATATAGTAAACAATTATTTTCCATATCTATCAATTAATTTTTCTAACATATTAGGTATATCATTATTAATACTATAACCTATATCTATTGCAGTCTTTACTGTTTTACGAGTAAAATCTAAAGCATATCTATTACCATTAGTATCCATACCAGTGTTGATTAAATAAACATTACATTCGTGTTTCCGAACCTTTTTCATTAATAAATCACTATACTCTTTTACTGCTCTCGGCATAAATGGTGATCCATAGCATGGGCTAAATAATGGTTTTATTTCTTCAGATCCTGCTTCAGTACCTGGCATTTGACTGGTATAACCCGTTTCAAAGAAACGCTTTACTGCCTTATCATCAATCTTAGATACTGGTGGAAAGGTACCAGTTGCATCCATAGTTAAGAAAAATATATTATCTGGGTGACCAAAATCTTCATTACTATAATATGCATTTTCAACAGAAGTTATAGGATAACTTAATCTAGCATTTGATACACCAGGATTTTCTATTACTAAACATTCTTTTTTTCTAGCATCTTCAACAGCATAAAAAATAGTATGATGAGTTTCTGGAGTCAGACCTTCACTTTTAGCATAGCAGCCCGTTTCTACCATATGAATGCCAGTATCATCCCAGTAAACTTCATCATCACTAATTAGTTTATATTCTGGATCACTACTTAATGTGGTTTTACCAGTACCACTTAATCCAAACATAAGATTAGTTGTATCATTATATGTAAATGCACTACAATGCATAGGTAGAATATCTTTTTCTGGTAATTCAAAACTAATAATACCAAAGATACCTTTTTTAATTTCTCCTAAAAATGTAGTACCACAAATTAACATAACATGTTCATCTAAATTAACATAGATATATGGTTTATCAACTACCATTTCCGTATTATGAATAATTGTCCAATCGGCAGTGTATTGTAAAGGATTATCTACTACTGGAAACATATTACGAACAAACTGTGCGTGTCTATCATCATTAGTTTCTACACGAAAACATAAACCGGCAGTATAAAATACAAGATTGTGAGAATAGTCCATAAGATCCATTCTCATACGCATTACTTCATAATCTTCTAAATTTCCAATTTTATTATATTTGGGTCTAGTTAAATCAAGATGTTTTGTTTTTTCTCCTAAAAAATATTTATTTTCTGGGCTTCTACCTGTAGGTTTGGTTGTTATTTCAATATTTGGCATTATGCCACCATCTTACTGAAGTTTTTCTCTTTTCTAAACTCCAGCTTTTCTTCAAATTTTCCATCAAGTATTTCTCCTTTATGAGATATAACAAAAACATTTGTATCATCATCAAGAGTATGTAGGATTTTCATAAGATTATCTACACCATCATGATCTAAAGATGAATCAAAAGTTTCATCTAATATAAGTAAATTAGTGGCTACAGAATTTTTCATTTTGGCTATCATGCGCCAAGTAAATAATAATGCAAGATCTATTCTTTGTTTTTCTCCTTCAGAAAAAGAATCATATGAAAAAGCATCTCTATGACGGGATCTAATAGTTTCTTGGAAACTTTCATCTAAATTAAAATGAACAAAGAAATCAAGAACTTGAAGATATTGATTCACGAGTTTATTGATAACAGGTATGTATTGTTTAATGACTTTAGTTTTAATACCCGTATCTTTAAGCATTTCTGCCATAACATTATTATAAGAATATTCTTCATTAAGTTCTAATTTAAATTCCATTAAATTATTTCTTTCTTCAATCATATTATTAAGTTCTTCGTTGGCTTCACCTATATCGCCTTCTCTGGAACTTAATCTTTCAATATCCTTATTTAAACTTTGTATTTGAGAAAGTAAAGATTCTATGGTTTGATTATTACCATTTATCTTAGATTGAAAATCACGAATTTTTTCTGTTTGTATATTCCAATATTCCAATCTTTCTGTTAATTCTTTATTTTTTTCTTCAAGTAAATCCATCTGTTTTTTGATATCAAGTGCATTATGTTTACACTCTTCAATCTTTTTTGATTTAAGTTCTGGATCTATGACTTGCGAACACGTCGGGCAGTTATCATTCTTTTCATAAAATTTCGATTCTTTAACAATTGACTTAATGGTTGATGTCGCAGTAGCCTTATCGTGCAGAATGGACTGTTTCTCATCATTGGCTTCTTTAAGTGCATCTCTTGTGTTTTCGGCAGAGTCTTGAATAAAACTCGAAAATTCGGCATTTGAATGGTGTAATCCTTCGATGTTCTTTTGTACTTCGGATATTTTTTCTTTTTTATCATTAATCTCATCCTCATTTATTTGAGTTATATCTCTGATATATTTTCTCTGAGATTCTAGTTTGTTATTTAATATATCTAATTGATATGAATTATCTTTTAACTTTTCTTTTAAAATACTATTTTTTTCTTTTATGAGAATGTTCATCTTTGAAAAAACATTAATGTCCAGAAGATCCTCAATTACATCTCTCCTATGTTGTGCAGGGAGTTGCATGAAAGGAATAAAGGAAGAGGAACCAAGCACAACAATTTGATGAAAGCTTTTATGATTAAGCTTAATAATGTTTTGTTCAAGGATCTTCTGGTACTCCTTGGCATGAGAAGATTGATTAATCATCTCACCATTTTTCCATATTTCAAATATTTGCGGTTTAATACCACGAACAACTTTAAAAATAGACTTTCCTATAATAAATTCTACTTCTACAATACTATCTTTATTATTAATTGTATTAACCAATTGTGGTTTATTAATATTACGATGAGGCTTGCCAAACAAAGCAAAAGAAAGAGCATCAAGAATTGTTGACTTTCCGGCACCATTCTGCCCTACTATAAGAGTGGATTTTGATTTATTAAGACTAATATTTGTCCAATTATTACCTGTCGATAAAAAGTTTTTATATCGAATAGATTTAAAAATAATCATTATCTCTGCCTTATTTCTTTTTTAGATTTTTGTCTATCTTTTTTCTTGGCAGCTTTCTTAAAAGCTTTTTCCCATTTCTTTGATAAACAGCTTATCTTTTCACGTTTTGGCATTAAACTATTTCCATAGACTGTGCTTCTGTTAAAAGTTTTCTCATATTTACTTTTATTTTATCTTTATCAAGATCAGTTTCAACTGCATCAACATAACTATCTAATAGCATTTCGGTGTCCTCTAAAGAGATATTTTCATCTTCAACATTTTCTCCGATAAACTCATTAAAGTTTTCTGCAATTTTTAATTCATGAATCTTTCTATTTTGTATTCTATCAATAAAACGGTCAAATGTAAAGAGGTCAGATTTATTAATTACAACTATTTTTACAAATTTATAATCTAAATGATCTACATTATATTCTGAATAATTCCTTTTTGAATCATCATATATTATTTTTTCAAATAAAGTATATGGATTTCTAATAGCTTCCATTTCTCTTGTTTCGGTATCTATTACATGAAAATATTTAGGATCATGAGCATCTGACCAGAAAAATTCCATTTGTGTTCCTAAATAAATTACATTATCTTTATGTGATTTAGTATGGAAATGACCAGATAAAACTTTTTCAAATCTTGAAAAAACAGAGTGATCCATACCATGTTTATTTACAACTCCTCTCATAAGATCAAATCCTGTTAATTCAAGATGCCCGCCCAGCCAATCAGCTTTACAGTTTTTAATAAATTCCATAGATTTATCATAATTCTCTTGGGTAATCCAGGGTAACATTGCAATTTTAAGTGAGCCGTATTCAAGAACACGTGGGTCCATAATAATATTAATTTCGTTCATAAAATGGCCGAGTAGTTCTTTTAGGCTATTTAAATCGTTTGTATTTTTATAATAGGTATCATGATTACCAGGTATAATATCCATAGTCATACCATAATCACGTAGATGTGATAAAAAATGTTTCCTATTATGATTTAACGCCCTAAAATTAACAAATTTACGATGATCATAATAATCACCAAGATGAATAATTTGCTTAATATCATTTTCTTTACAATATGGGAAAAAGATGTTTTCATAAAAATCTGCTGCATTATTTAAAAACACATCAGAACTATTCCTGATACCGCAATGAGTATCATTTAATACTGCTATTTTCATTTATATATTATTCCAAAAAATCCGATAAATCAGAGTCTACATTAATTGCTCTTTTCTTTTTATTTTTTATTTTCTTTGAAAAGGTTTTAATTTCTGTATCATAAGCTTTTACTTTATCAATTCTATCTTTTAATGTATCTATAAAGTGATTAGCCACTTGAGATGATGGGTCTGTTGTACCAAGTTCTGTTACTAGGAAAGCATCAATTCCTGATTGTGCTAAATATTTTTCTTTAATATCTTGTTGTTTCTTTTCTTTTGTAATTCTTCGTAAAAAAGCATACCATATAATTTGAGTGAAATAAGCAAAAGCATTTGGTTTACCTGATCTTGTTGTTGCATTTATATCATAATTTTCTATTGCTTTTAAACAGTTTTCAACTGCATCCATTACCATTTCTTCACGATATGTATATCTAATAAAATTGGATTTATGGGATAAATTTTCAGCAATTTGTAAAAAGCTTTTAGCTATATAATCTGGGACAACAGGCAAAGTTTCATTGCTTTCCTTTGCCACAGTAACTTTTTTAACATAATCAACAATAGCCAGAGAAAATTCTGAATTATTAATATAGTGTACGTTTTTTGTTTTCTTTACCATAAATATAAACCTTTTACCTATATATTATAAACTAATACAAGATGGCTGTAAACAACTAATTTATTTAAAATTGCAATATTTTTTTGTTTACAGCTACCCGAATCTAGTATATAATAAAAGAGTACTTAGTTGAGGATAGGGAATACTAATGTAATTTAGTTTTATCCACAAAATTGAATTTTAATACATTATCAGATTCTGAATCGTGTTTTACTGTAATCTGATCTTTTACTTCTTTAGTTGAAGCTTGGATTATATTATCTTGTTTTTCATTTCGTGCTTCATTAATTTTTTCTATAGCATTTTCATATTGTTCTAAAATTTCTTTGGATGGAATTGTAGCGGCAAGTAAATGATATAAATTAATTGTTACGAAATGATCAGGTTCTTCTACATATGTCATCCAAGGTTTAAACATATAATAACTTCTTTCTACATCTAAATCAATTCTTGCTATTCTAAAAGCACAGCGAACAACAATATCTTCTTCGAGTTCTTCCATTATTTCGCAAATAATTTCCGAACCATCTGAAAGTTTTATTTGTTTAACGTTGTTTATGTCAATCATATTGGAACCTTATAGAATTTAAAATTAAATTTTTCTTTTTTATAAATTTTTAATCTTTCTTCGCTATGCAAAAGTGCATAATTTTTTCTCGATTTATATTTAAAATCGTCAGCTATATCATAGAGTCTAGTATTTGATCCATCTTCCGATTTCCGAAGTCCCCTACCAATAGACTGTAGGACCTTGATTTGTGACTTTGAAGGACTTGCAAAAATAATATTGTGCAAATTCCGTATGTTAATGCCAGTACTAAAAGTACCAAGACTAGCAACAATGATAGCATCTTTTTGTCCTTCTGTTATTTTTCTAATAGCTTCTCTATCAGAAGTTTCAGTAGCACCACTTACAAAAAATACTTTTCTACCTTCTTTAGCTTTAGTATTTATTAAATCAAAAAGAGGTTTTCCATGTTTTTCAACAAACTGAAATAAAACTAATGTATTACCTTTTTGATCTAAAGCAAGATTCCTTATAAACTTATTTCTTTGTTCATATTTAACAATATAGTCTATTTCATCTTGATATTGTAATCCTACTATTTGTTTTTTAATTTCTTCGCTATACTGAAGTTGTATCATAAAAATTTCTAAATCTGCAAGTGTCTGATTATCTTGTAGAGTCTTGGTTGTAGTAACTTTCATTACCTTGCCAAAAAGACCTTCTAATACAAGTTGATGAGTTTGTGTTCCATCTAATGTGCCTGTAGTACCAAATCTATATTCAGCAAGTCTACATTTATTCATTATATTTGTAAGAGATTTTGATTTAAATCCATGACATTCATCTCCTAAAACCATACCAAACTGATCAAACCAGGCAGCTGGCATTTTATATATTGATTGCCATGTACTTATACAAATAGCACTTTCAAAATCTTTATCTTTACCAGAGTATATTTTATGCATACCTTCTGGTTTTTGTCCATAATCTATAAAATCACCATACATTTGTTCTACTAAAGATGTTGTCGGAACAATGATTAATACTCTTCCCGCTCTTGGATATTTCCAACCATCTGTTAGCATTTGTAACCAATATTTAGATAAACAATATAAAATTAAAGATTTTCCAGATCCTGTAGGAGATAAAAGTATTGATCTTTTTCTTTTTAATCCTTCGCATATTGCATTAAATTGGTAATCTCTAATAGAAATAGATTCACCTTTACTTTTTAGATTAAGATTTTTTATAAAATTCATTATATCATTTGGATTTATTTCATTATATGATTCAGGTAATCCAAATTGGCTTTCTTCATATTCTAATTGATAATTTCTTTTTTCACAAAAATCTTTTACATAAGATATAAGACCACAAGAAAGTTCACAATTATTTACATTAAATAATCTTATTTTGCCGTCCCATACCTTATTTTTATATAAAGGCATAAATTTATAACCAGGAACAAAGAAAGAAAAATAATCAGATAATTCTTGAGCAATACCCCAATCACATCCAATAATCATATTTGCATGATCTTTCTTTTGTATTTTAACTATATCCACTAAAAACCACCAGCTTCAAATTGTTTCCATTTTATAATATTACTTATTGTCTGGTGTTTCCAATTAATATTAGAAACAATTTCTGTTAAAGTTTCAACTAAAGTTTTATAATAAGTAATCTTTTCTTCACTTGCTTGTATATCTATATCTGAATCATAAATGTGATTCATATCACCTTTCATAACTTTAACACCATTATATGGATCATAATCCCAACCTCTTTCATCCATTTCTTCTTGTGACATTTTATTTGTATAATAAAGCCATTTATCTTTAAGTAGAATTTTTTGATTTAGTTCAGTTTTTTTCAATTGTAATTTTGCTATTGAAAGATACTGTAAATATTTTGAATGAAGTTTTGCTATTTGTATAGATGATCTATCTAAGTGGTGTTCATCTATTTCACTATCTTTTGACCATTCATTAAGTATGTTTTCAAGATTCAACACATATGTCTCCATAATAAATTTTATTAATAGTATCTATACTAATTCAAAATATGATACTTTGAAGTTTACTGGAAATGTAACCACTGGTGTTTCAGTAGCGGCTGCTTCCAATAAAAGAGTTCCTATATTTGTTACTACACAATCTATATATCTAATTTTTTTAATTACATTATTATGACTGCTTAATATAGAAAGTGTTATATCTACCACATTTTGATCTTCAGCTAAAATTTTATCTCGACTTCTTGTAGGAGTCACAACAAGACTTTCTAACCAATTATAAACTTCTGTATAACTTGTCATATTTTCATCTACAAGAACATCAAATGCTAAATCATCAACACCAAGAGTATCTCCGGGTATAGAAATACTTTGCAAACGGCTATAAGGTACTATAGGAGCCGTAACATTTACCCCAGGATGTACAACTCTTTGTGCAAAAAATTCCAAATTACCATAATTTTTTCTGTCAATAACAACTTTAAAGTTGCTAGGTTGTAGAAAATTAAAATTTTCAGTAAGATCAGCCATATCAATCTCCGTTGAAGTTATATCTATTTATATTAATAAAAAGTGTATTTTAGGGGTTTACAAATACCAATTTTTAGTATATCTTGTAAGAGTAAATAGAATCGGAGAAACTAATGACACAGTTTGATAAATCAAAGTTTACATATTACGGTGGGTATCTTGAATACACAGGTACATATGAAGGTCAACCTACCTGGGATCAAGTTGTTCCTAACTGCCACCCATCACGTGTAGGTATGCCAAAAGAACTATTTATTGCTCGGTTCAAATATAAAGGGCCAATTACAAAAGCAAAATTTGTAAAAGAACTTTGTAAATCATTTACTGTTGAAGAATATGTTGAAGCACGTAAACAAGACGGTATCAATGGCTCACCTCTTAAAATTTTAGAAAATAAAAATCCTAAGTGGGCAGAAAAGATTATGTCAGACTGGTTAAAGAAGATATCATAAAAAAAGCCCCACGAATGGAGCTTAGTTGGGAGGGTTAAACCCCTCCCTTTTTTATTAATAATCTTATGCGTTAAGGATGTTATCCACGCGGAAGATGCGGTAGTACTGGTTAGACTTCGCTGCAGCAAGACCATTTGAAGGTGTTAAACCAACAAATGGGTTTGATACCATGCCGTAACGAGTTTTAAACCCGATTTTTGGCTGGAAGTCATTTTCACCCACTGCACGTACCATTGTAAGCGGTACATATGGGCAATAGAATACACCGGCATCATAAGCATTAGTACCTTTATAACCTACGGTTACATAGTCGGTTGTTGCATATGGGTCGATATATACACGAGTACGTCCGTTAAGAACACCTGCAAATGTGTTTCCTGTGTCATCTACGTTCAGGTTTGTTGACATTGCCGGAGCATAGTCAAGCATACCTGTTGCTGACAAGCAAGAAGCTACGTCTGAAGATGTAATGATGAAGTTACCACGGCCTCTCCGAGTTTCTTTAGCAATAGTATTTGCTTCACGCTCGATTTGTACCATAAGACCTTTGAACTTCTCTACTGACCAACGACCGTCTGCATCATTTGCAAGATCGAATACGCCGTTAAGTGCAGTTTGTGATGTAGAAGCACCAGTTTTAGCTTGTGAGTTGATTGTGCGAATTACTTCACGGTTAATTTCCGCAAGAATTTCAGTTGACAGAATATTTGCCAGCTCTGATTCTGCATCAAGACCATGAATCGCTTTCAAGTCTTGTGCAAGCTCAAGGCTGTACTCTGCTTTCAACGCACGTGTTTTCGCTGAAACAGTTGCTTTTTCAATGGTGAAACCCATTTCGTTGAAGTTAGGATTAGTTGTTCCAAGTCCTTCGCCGTCTGCTGTTGGCATACCACCGCCAAAGCCATTGGTTACACGGTCGTTATCTAGTGTACTATCTGCACCAGCATCTGTTACACCAGAAAGACCTGATGGTCCAGCTGAACCTTGAGTTGCTGAAGAATCACCACTGAAAGTAGTATCTGCTTCATTAAAGAGTGCTTCAGTTGAACTTGTTGAACCAGCACCATAGCGTGACTTCATTGCGAAGATCAGACCAGTTGGGCCCGTCATTGGCTGAACACCACATACATCATATGCCATCATATTTGGCATTGCACGACGTACAAGAGAAATAAGGATTGGATCCCAGTTACCTACTGAACCAGTATTGTTTCCTGGTGATTCTGCCAAGAAACCAGCTTCAGCTTGACGTTGCTCAGCAAGAGCTTTTTCTTGGTTTTCAAGAACAACAGCTGTTACTGATCTTCTGTAAGAATCATCAATTCTACCTGCTGATTCTTCATTGAGCACTGGTGCCCATTTCTCCGTGAGATTTTTATATGTATTAGACATTTTCTTTTGTCCCCTTAAATTATTGTGTTCTCAAAGCTGATAAGTATCTACTCATGTTACTTGAAATTTCAGTTTCATCTATTTCTTCTTCTTCAACAGTTTCATTAACCATTTCTACTGGTGTATCTACAGGCTTTGTAGATTTTTGACCAAAGTATGATTCTTTAAGTGTTGCAATTTTTGAAATAAAATCTTCTTCGTTATCAAAGTCAACGCTTTCAGCTAGATTTCTAAGCTTTTCAACTTGTGTTTCTGCTAAATCTTTTGAAGCTTCGCGGATGCAAATTTCTTTCTTCATTGATTTTACAGATTCTGACATTGAAATGTTTTTCTCGGTCTGTGAATTCAATTGCTTTTCAAGTTCTTCAACTTGTTCTACAAGATCGTCCACTAGATCGATTTTGGATTCTGGAACTTCAATATAAGATTCAGTAAACAGTTCTTTCAGATTGTTCATGAATGTTTCTGCAATTTCAGTTCTCAAGCCTTTTTCTACAGCCAGCTTGTTTTCTTCCATCCAAGTTTCAACAACGTAGTTTAGATAGCTGTCGATTTTTTCAACAAGCTCTCCACGTGTTTCGTTGAGACCTTCTTCGATTTCAACTGCCATTTGTTCTTCAAGTGCAGCAACTCTTTCCGCCATTTGAGCATCCATCTCTGCTTGTTTAACAGAAACATACTCTTGTACTTTAGAATTAACAGCAGCTTCAAAAATAGTAGCAGCTTTATGTTTAAAGCCTTCAGCCAATCCTTCTTCGTTTGCAATCAACGCTTCCAGATCCTGTGAATGGTCTGAAGTAATGATCTCATCTTCGAGTTCAATTTCTTCACCCATCATGCTTTTATAAGATGCTTGCAGATCTTCTTTCTTCATCTTATTCATTTTATTATACATGGCGTTAACCATGCCGGCTTTTGTTTTTGGCATTGGCTCTGAGTTTGACTTGTCGCCTTTCCGTTTTGGAGCAGCTTTAGTCGCATCACCTGCAGCATCTACTGATGCAACAGATTGAGCTTCTGCATTCTTAGGATCATGAGCCTCATCCACAACTTCCGCTGCTTCATCGAGTTCAATATCCTGGTCTTTTACTTGATCAGTCATGTTTGACTCCTCTTTTATTTGAGCAACGAGAGGAAATTCTTAAACTCACGTTCCTGTACTAAATGCAAGTCAGCACGCGGAGCTTTTCTAATTTCAGTCTCAATTTCTTCAATATCCTGAGTTTCTTCTTCAATTTCTTCAACATCCTCTTCAATAAGGTGCTGAGGTTGAATCACACCATTGTTCCAAACCCACTCTACGCCTTCCATTATCCCATTAACGAATGCTTGCGGAGCAGATGGATCTTGTACAATGTCGACAGTTGCTAAATGAAAATCTTCTTTAACATACATTGTCCCATTACGATTCTCAAGACTTCCCATACCACGAGTTGAAACGCCTAGTTGAACACCACCATCGAGGAGACCTTTTACAATGTTTCCCATTGGAGTATCTAATATAAGCGCCTTTCCCATCACATTATTACCGTCCCAATTAAGTTCGGTGATGCGATGTGAAACCTTATCTAAGTTAACAGTTGGACCATCTGGATGATTCAGTTCTCCAACTGCTCTCTTAGTTGCAACCTGTTCAGTTGCAAATTTATGTACAGCAGACTCCAAAATTTCTCTTGGATATATTCTGCCGTTTCTATTCTTACTTTCAGCTTGTGCGAAGATACCTTCAATCACATAGTTTTTCTTTCCTGATTCTGTATCCTCAGTAATATAAGATAATTGATGATCGTTATATTCCGCAATAAGCTTCATAGTTCTATCCTTTATATTGCTTGACGAATTCCTTCGCCATTTTTTCAGCTTCTTTTTCCGAAGCATAAGTATCGAGATGATCTCCGTCTACCATAGCCTTAAATTTATTTCCAGCCTTAACAATCTCTATAGAGATTCCTTTAACTTTCATTTTTTTAGATTCTTCTAAATTGGCTTTTAATTGTTTAAACGACTTCATCTTCTTCTACTTCGTTATCTATTTCCATATCTACTTCTGTATCAATTTCTTCAGGTGCATTATTATAAATTCTATCTGCTATTTCTATTCTTTTATTATCAATTGCATCTGTCATTTTACTAGAAACTAGATCATTAAAAATATTTGAAGAACTAATAAAATCCTTATCTTCAATAGCTGATATCATTGCTTCTATAGGATCTATTTCAGATTCTTCTTCTGTATTAATATCTTCTTCTGCTGTTGTATCAATGGTTTCAATTTCATCATCTTCTGTATTTAATTCATCATTCATAATTATTTCTCCATATTTTAGATTATTTATATAAATTAGGTTTTTGACTTTTATTTAGTAATCACCTGCTACAGCAAAAGCTGAAGGATATCTTCTTTGTGTAGTACCATCTGATTGATAACCCCAAACAATTCTTATAGCACCATCTCCACCCTCTTGGCCAAGTCCTAACGTATCATCTTCAAGACCACCGCCGCCTGCACCAGGTGATGCTGCTTTTCCTGAATTGTTAGTAATTGAACGACCTGTTGCAACGGTAATAGATCCGAGACCAGAAGCTGGTACTAAAACATTACCTGGAAATCCAGCTGAATATGTAGATCCATGTCTACTAGATGAAACTCTTGGATCAGTACTTCCGGTTGTTGATCCACTATTACCTTGTCCAAATATACCAACAGCACCACCACTTGAAACAACCCTTACATAACCACTATTACTCTGTTCTCCTCCAGCACCAGCGCCACCTACACCATCTGTTTGAGTAGTACTAGTTGCAAAACCTGCTTGTCCGTCACCTCCCGTGCCCGAACCTGCTCCACCATAACCACCAGCACCACCACCTCCGCCGCCGCCAGAGTTAGAAACACCATCACCTCCGTCACCCCCAACACCACCACCACCTTGTTGTGTTCCGGTATATGAACCTCCAGAACCTCCGGTATAACTAATAACATTATTTGATCCATAATTTGTTATTCCGCCATCACCACCATATGCTCTTAAAAAGTATGTTGTGCCTTGTCTTATATAAGTATCTCCTCCATTACCTCCATTAGATATACCTGGCGAAGTAGAACCTCCATAGCCGCCTACGCCTACATTACAATAAAAAACTGAACCAGGCGAGACTGTCCAATGTCCCCATACAGCACCTCCACCGCCGCCTCCAGAAGATGTTGGACCAGAAACACCATCATTACCTCCACCGCCGCCACCTGCTCCTACACAAAATGCAGATATTTCTGTTACTCCTGAAGGAACGGTAAAAGTAAACTCTGTTCCCAGAGTGATATTTGTATTATTTCTATCATAAATAGCAGATTGTACTAGTAGATCATAACCTTGATTTCTAAAATCACTAAAACTAATTGTACCAGATGTAGGAATACCGGATGTAACTACAGTATTAGTATCAACGTTTCCTGCTGTGACAGCAGTTTGAACATTTGTTCCATTTCTATAGTATTCAGATAAACTCATTGTAGGCGGAGACTGATCTTCAAAAACAGCTTCTATGTCATTATTAAATGATAGTGTTCCTGTACTTGGCACAAATGGCATTATATTTTCCTTTCAAGTTTTTCAACTTTTTCAGAAAGTTCTTTTATAGCTTCAATAAGAACACCTACTAAATTACCATAAGCAACAGATTTAGTACCCATTTCGTCTTCTGCCGTATTTACAACTTCAGGTATTATTTTTTCTATCTCTTGAGCAATAACGCCTATTCCACTCTTTTTATTTTTAGTAAATGAAACACCTCTTAATTTATTAACAAGATATAATGCATTATCTATGGTTTTAACATCGGTCTTCAATCTTTCATCTGAAAATGCTGATATATCATCAGCTGCAACAACAGCACCTGCTGCACTTACCGTAAATGTATTAGCAAGGGTTCCGTTTAAATTTAAGCCACCATCATTTGTAATTTCTAACTTAGTATTTCCACCAGAGTTTGATAATGTAACTGAAGAACTTGCTGTTTGAGCTTGTATATTATCGGTTTTAACAGTAGTGTCAATTGATAACTCTGTATTATCAATAACCAAACCCATGTTTGCTTTAATATCTAAACTAAATTCGTTGCTTACAGATAGATCCAATCCATCACCTGCGGTGTAAGTATTTCCTGCATCACCCGGAATGAAGCTAGAAGATGAACTTTGATAAATCAAAACTTGACCATCAGTTATGCTTGATGTGCTAACATCTGTAAGATCATTCATAGCTAACGAAGCTGCAACATCACCTGGTACAAAGTTCGATCCATCCCAAACTAGTGCTTGACCATTTGTTGGTGCTGTTGTAGTTGTATCTACATCACTTAAATCATCAATACTGGATGGTATATCAAGTAAATCGCTTAGAGCTGCATTTCTCCAAGCATTTTGACCTCCACCAACAGGATAATTTGGTCCAACCCAAGCTAAAACTTCTTCAAAAGCCACACCACCTACATCCAGATCTGTAATATCGTGACCGTTGAAAGCTAGTTTACGCGTTGTAAAGTTTGTCCCGTCCCATGCAGGAACATGTCCTACGTGATTAAGATTTCCAAGAGTTACATCATGGCCAGTATTACTATTTGATGTGTTAGTCGAATTACCATCAGTTAAGTCATTAAATGCTATATTTGCAAAATCACTACTATCAACTCTTATTATAATTTTATCTGTTCCACCAGTACCAACTGAAATTTTTACCGCACCCTGCCCTTCAATTATAACATCTTCTGCAGAACCACTTTGTCCATTAGCTTGAGTATCTAATCTAATAACCGGATCATTATTAGCATCAGTTGCACTCATTAAATATTGACCTGCTACTGTAGCATTACTTGTAGATTGTATATGACCAAATTTATCAACTGTAATATTTTGTATAACTGTTTGACCACTATTATTTGTTGCAACCGTAGTGCCAGAACCTGTAGCACCATGATTAACTTGTATGGTTTCTGATGTTGAACTATTTGTAGTAAATGAAGTTGTAGAACCAAAAGAAATACCACTATCTCCATTAGTTTCAAAAGATATTGTTTCATTATTAATTTGTTCAATCTGGACTATTGCACCAATAACCAGTTCACCATTCGATTCTTCTACTAAAATTCCGTCCTTAGATTTAATTTTTAGTGTTGTATTTTCTCCACTATCGGGTCCTTCGTGTATTAAGTTAAAATCGACTATATTAGTAGGATTTAAAATCGGTGTTGCAAAATTAGTTACGTAGGTAGTATTGGGGTGGTGCATACTAGCTGCACTTATAGTTATTTGTCCATCATCAGTCCCTTGTGGACCTCTAGAGGTAATACTCATACCACCATCACCTACAAATCTTATAAATTGTGATGAAGTGTTTCCATCGGCATCAGTTTCTGTAAAAATAATTTTTTCATAACTATCAGCTTGAAGTGTAGAAGTAATTTGTAAAGCAGCTGCACTAAAATCAAGAGTAGTTGTACCGGCTCCATTACTATCTACATCAACTTCTAAACCATTTGCTCCAGTAACTAATAAATTAGTTGTAGTAACTCCGGCAACAGGACTTGAATCAATTAAAGTTATAAATTTTTGATTCCCGTTTTCTGTGGCTGTTATTCTGCTTACTGCTTGAAGATCAATTCCAGATATTGTAATACTATTACCATTAGTTTGTGATATTGAAATACCTTCAGTTCCTATAAATGCTACTTGATCATCTGTTGCATTATTATTAATATCCGTTTCTCTTAAAATTAATTCTGCACCATTAGATAAGTTATCACTTAAAATATTATAATTTTTTACTAAATCTGAAGCATCGACTGTAATATAATTTGAGTCTCCACTTACATTAATTCCGTTTGTGCCTCTAATATTTACTATTTCACTTCTTTGAATTCCGTTTGAGTCAATGTTTAATTTAACTTGACCTAATGCACCACCGCCTGCAGAAGTTAAAGAATACTTACTCTGTAATCCAAATACTGTTTCTTGAGTAAGTGTTGATGTTATTGCAATAGTATTAGCTCCGTCGTCGTAGACAACCGATATATCGTCATCTCCAGACATAATACTACCAACTGCATCTTGTGCTCTTTCATCAGTAAAATAAAGATTAGTAGAACCTTCGGGCAAACCGTCAGTATTAGTAATGCCGTCAAATTTAAGGGTTTTATTTGCTTGATCTACTGTGATATTACCTATACCACCGCCGTTAGCATCATATGAAGTATTAGCATTATTATTTTCATATTTTAATGCAAGAAAAACTCTTGCCGAATCAAAATAAAGATTTAATCCTGAAGGTCCTTCTGGTACATCATCTGTTGTTAGCCCAGTCTGTCTACCTGTTGATCCGCCTATTTCTGTTGGTCCTGTTCCAGCATTAGCAAAATTAAATATAACGGAACCGTCTTCCATAACAGCAAATATTGCATCATTAACAGTAGTTGCTTCTATTAGTGGTTCTTTATTTGAAAAGATACCAAAAAAATTATCCGTTTCATTATCATTTTTATCTATAAAATTAAAGATGCTTTGACGTGAAGCTGTAGCTATACTATTATCGCCTTTACCTAAAGAATAGCCTAGATCGAATAATTCAAATGCTAATGAATCTTTATAAATTCTAAAGTCTTGTACATCAAGATCACCTCCTAATTGCGGTGTTTGATCATATACTATATGTAAATTTCCTCTATGAAAATTAATAAATCCGTTCTGTAAAACACCATCTATATCCGGAACTTCAAATGCTATCTTATCATTTAAATCATCTCCAACTCTGATAACTAATGTTCTTTGAGAATCTTCTTCTGAAGTAAGATATATTCTAGCACTATCTTCATTAATACCGGTAGAAGTAAAAGAAGTTTCCTCAAAAGCCATGCCCTTACGTCTACCTTCTGTAAGCATAAGAGTTTGATTAATTTTTGTATTATGGTTTTCATCTATCCATGCTTCTTTTTTTCCATTCCAAGCCGATAAAGAATTTGGCTGTTCTGGACCATAAGTATGGAAAGTTCCTCTTGTAATATGAAAACTTAAATCTGCATGTGGTGATAGTGATGAATCTCCAGAAGTTGTTTCATGTGATCTAGGAGTTTCGCTTCCAGTTTTTTGAAATACTGCTGCATAGGGATTTCTAATTGGAAATTTTGGTGCATTATAAAATTTCATTAAACCTTGACTTAATGCTGCAGTTTTTAATTTATCATTTACATTAGAAATCCAAGCGTCATAAGAAGTTATTGCTCCAATTTGACCATTAGACATATTGTTTATAGCATCTGCTAGTAATGTGGAATTAGCAGAATCGCCATGAGTATCATAAGTATTAGAAGAAATTTTAGTACCATCATTTCCAAATATAGTGAGATTCAAACCTCTACCATGGCCATGGTAACCATTTAAAAAAATTGGATTTTCATCAAATTCAAAATAATCAGGTTCATTATTAATATAAAGATATGCTGGTGAATTATTATTTAAACCTGTGCCTCTTAGTTCAATATATTTACCTAAAAAGTCTCTATTTAAATCTACTTCCTGTATAAGTTTATATGTATTATCTGGATCTTTCCAAAATAGTGTCTTAGTTCTTTCATTATAAAAGAATCTTCCTGTTTTCATAATATCGCTAACACCAACACTACTATCCAAAGCATAATAGCCCGCATTTTCAACTAAAACTGGTACTGTAGGATAATTTCCTTCTGTTAAATTTCTTTCGGAAATATAAGTATAAACTATATCATTTTTTAAATCAAATATATACTTTTCAGGATCTTCTGTTTCAAATGCTATATCTGATATAATAACACCACTCTGCCCTTTAACACCAAAACCATAAGAAGTTTCTGCATTTAAAAATGGTGCAAGAAAAGTTTTGCCGTTAGCAATTGCTTTTTCAATATCTAATTCAATTCCAGTTCTAAATTCAAAATTTTCAATATTAGTATCACCAAACTGATTTGTTACAACACTTATTACATTTCCAACCTTTTCTGCAAAAACAGTTGTCTGACCAGAAGAAACCCAATCGCTTGTACTTTCACCTTCAAAATTTGGTGTAACAGGTGCCGGTGCAGATCCTCTTGATACCCAATCAAAATCAAAATAGTATGCATCTTTTTGACCAAAATTATAAACTAAACCCCATGAAGGAGGTTCTGTAATTATTTGTCCAGTTTCTAAATAATCTCCATAAGTTTGTAAAGTTCCTTTAGGTCTTCTGAACGCACTAATTGTATATTCTTTTCCCCGTATTTTTAATTGAGCAACTACTAAAAATATAGGAAAATCAGTAGGTGTGGTTGAATTAAACGTTGCTTTTACTCTATAAGTATCATATCTTTTAGGAGATATAATTCCAGAAAAAGCCGTTGTAGCAAAATCGCCATATATTGAATTTGTTGTTTCATCATATCTTAAAACTTGAGCATCAGAATCTAAAAGTTGAGCATCAGAATCAGTAAGTGGAAATGTAACTCCTTGATCATAAAGATGCGAAAATCTACTAAACCGATCATAATATATGTACTTAGCATTAGAATCCATAGACTCTAATTCTGTATCAGGAATATAATCTTTTTCCTCTGCCAAAGTTTGTTCATCTATTATAAATCTTCCGGTTTTTAATGCATAATCTAAATAATAAGATTCTGCTGATTCTGCAAAAGATAAAAACTGACCGTCTCTCCCAGTTGATATAATAGATAAAAGAGGATTATTTTCAATAATTTGTTCTGAATCTACTATCTCAAATAAACCAGGTTCTATTTTCCATAATTTTAAATTACTATCATAATATATTCTTGCATTACTATCATTAGACCATTTTAATCCATCACTGTCTAAAATATACTGATTTACATTTATAGCTTTTGCTGTAACAGTACCATCTTCATCAATTAAAAATATTGCATTATTTCTATTAATTGAATCACTATATGCATTTAAATTATTATATAAAGCCCAATAATTACTATCTTCACTATTATTCACATCTAAAAAATTATGAATAGATTGAACTGAAGTTAGAGCTATACTATTATTTCTATCTGTTGGTTCATCATAGTCTAAATCTAATACATTACCACTATTTTCTGATCCTATACCTATTATTTTATTAGAATCTATATTAAGATTAGATAAAATAGATATATCACTATTAATATTTGCAGATAACAAATCTGTTAATATTTTATTAGTTGTAACATTAGTAAAATAAGCAGAATCGCCTTCTAAGAGATTTACATATGCTAAGTGTCTAATATGTGCAGAGTCAACCCTCATCCCATTAATATAGGCAGAGTCTATAGTAAGACTTCTTGTTGGTTCTCCGAAATCTGATTCAAATAAAGTTTCTGGTAATACATCCAAAAATTCCACAGGAGGATTACCATTTGCATATATGGTAAAAAATAAATCGGAACGATTAGTTTCTATCCAATTTCCTCTTTTTAAATTTTCTTCTGATGTTGCAACAACTGTAGATAAAACAAAGTCATGAGGTCTTAAACCATCAAGTTGTAACATAGTATTTAAATCTATGTATAATCTAATTTTCTGATTTGATGTAAATATTCTTTTTTCTGGAGGATTTAATCCAGTTTGAATTGCAGATGAATTTGGATAAAAACTATATCCAGGTAATTCATTAAGTTCAAAAAACCAACCACGAATATATTCTGGATTTGGTGATTGTTCTAAATCTACAGAAAGATCAATCCAGACTGTATCAAAATCAATCGTTCTTGTTATAATACTTGGCGAACTAGACGGATCTAGTGTTCCACTTTGCCCTTTATTTGTTGTATAGGTTATTAAATCATACATTATCTAAAAACTTTGAGCTATGTGTTATCAGATTCAATATTATCTATCTCATCTGCTTTTTCTTGATTTTCATCATCTACGTCTTGTTCCATTTCTTTCATTTCTTCTTCGGTAAACTTTAGAACATTTCTCATAACCCAATCTTTAGTATAATATTCTCCAACATACTGTTGCATCATATCAAGAGTTTGAATTCGATCTTTTAATATTTCACTTTCTTTAGATTCTGCAAAATAATTATCTCTTGCATAATCAATTTTAAAATGTATTTTGTGATTATCCCAATCAGAGTCGGTAATGATCTTTTTTAAAATAAGCTGTTTTTTTAAGATTCCTAAGAATAAGTGACTAAATTTTTTACGAAGTCTATCAATAAATTTTTGAAATTTAACTTCGTCTCTTGATATTTCTGTTGAACGTCCGAGAGAAAATTGTGCTTCCTGTTCTAATCTATTAATAGGAACGTTTAATGCACGATAAACACGTTTTTGGAAATAAACTATGTCATCTATCTGACCAAGATTTTCTCCTCCTGGTAAAGTAGAGATTTCAGTACCTCTACCACCTTCTCTACGAGGTAACCAAAAATCTTCCAACATAGACATATGTTTACGGTCATCTCTTAGTTCTCCATTTTGAGCGTCATATACTAATTTATTACGATATTTGGTCATAATATTTTTCATGTATTCTTCAGCTTTACCTTTTGGTAAGTTACCTACATCAATATAAAAAATTCTACGTTCTGGTGCTCTAGCAAGTCTATAAATGACAAGCGAGTCTTCCATCATTCTTAACTGATTAATTGGTTTAATACATTTATGTAAATGAGATACTACTTTTTTACGAGTTTCATCTAATAGTCCTGATGTTACATAACTGATAGAATCAAGAGTAAACTTTACTGCTTGTCTTTCTTGACCTGGTCTTTCTTGATAAACATAATACTCTTTTACACTTTCTATAATATCCGCATTTGTAAGAGGGTCTTTTTTCTTTTTTACCTCTTTCATTTTACGAATTTTTAAAGCGTCTATAAATCTAATGTCCTGTATTCCAGCTTTTTCATTTTTTTCATCAACTACTAAATGATGATATAATCTACCATCAATATACCATCTTCTAAATATATCGTGTCCGTTTTCTGAAAAATTTAACATACCAAGAATATTTTCAAATTCTTCTTGTATTTGTTTTTTAACATTTTCTGGAAATTCAACATCTTCAAGTGTAAGACTAATAGGTTCTATATCTTCATCACCAACAATCGCTTCATTAACAATATCTTCAATAGCATTATCTACTTCTGGATGTACTGCAACACCACGATATTTTCTTATCATCTGATAATTATCTTTTGCAGAACTTCCGTCTATATCTAAATATTGACCAAAATGACTACCGGAAGCAGTAATATAACCAGCACCATCATCATCGGTTTGAGGAACAACCGATTTAATTTTCTGCTGTGCTTTTTCAGATGAGTTAGCCCTTTTGATTTCAAATCCAAAAAGCTTAATTGAATTATCTGCCATAACTATCCTTTAACTATATAAAGGTTAGGGGAATTTTTCCCCTAACCAAATTATATTTATTCAACTTTTAAGTAGTTACTGTAGACCCATCAGGAGTAATACTCTCCCAATATTGAAGTTGGAACTCCACACCAAATTCTTCAATAGTATCTACATTTTCATAAGATAGATCAATTGAAGAAATTGCCGTTGGGAAAATACCTCTAAATCTGTATTCATATAGAACAGAAGCATCTTTATCCAACTGCTGTACTGCAGCATCAACTTGATAATCTGCTGGATTAGTAAGACCAGTATTTGCTTGATGTGCATTTATACCATTCATCCACTGTTCCATTGACTGTCTAATTTTAAAATCAGTGTCGTTAATAACAGTAACTGTCCATGGCTCAAATACTCTATCTCCAGCTATCTGCAATTGACGCCCTCTATATGGTACTGGAATTGTTCCCATAGTTGAAGCCGGCATCTGAGCAGCTTTAATTAAGAATGATGCAAGTTCAACGTCCCCGGTAACATAAGCCGGGAAAGTTAATATTACTTGAAAGAGATTTGGGCGTGCGCCTCCACCTCTAAGTTTTGATTTAAAATCATTTACGCCTAAAATTGCCATTTTTATATACCCCTATTATACTGCGCCGACGACTTCTTCAAAAGAAACGCCAGATCTTACCGCTACAAAATTAAGAGTAATGAAGTTGATCGATCTTGCGGGTTTAATGAAGATATTTGCTATGAACTGATTTGTGTCAACTATTTCTGGTGTATTATTAGTTTCATCACACACAAGTTTAAAATCAGTAATACCTCTTCTGCCCTGAATATTTCTAAGAACTGGTTCTACAATATTTACAAACTCAGCTCTTGTAAATTCATCATTGAATTCAAAGAGAATATTTTGAGCGGCCGAAGATATTGCTCTTTCGAGAGTAAGGAACAATCTACGAACATTAATTCTATCAAATGCAGAAGGTCTTGATAGATGAGTTTTATCACCATATAAAGTAATTCCTTGCCCTGGAATATTTGCAATTGGATTAAATCCAGCTTTATATAGTTCATCTCTATCAGATTTATCTGGGTTATATGCCAGAGATGTTACACCAAAGTATCTTCCTCTTCTTGTTCCAGCGGGTGAAAACCAAGGTGCTGTATCATTATCTGAAGCTGCCATAATACCAGCAGTTGAAGCTGCAGCAGGTATGAAGATATATCTATCATTAAATTTATCATATACCTTAAGATAATTTGAATCTGCAAATAGATATGAACTACGAGTAAATACATTACTAGATTGTGCAGCAATAATATCTGTTCTAGGATTAGCACTTCCTATTATTGCAGCTCTGTTTGGAGACGTAACAACTACACAGTCTTTTCTATCGTTTTCTGCAATAGATACCATATTGTTTACTACAGTTTGTTGTTCTGATGCACTACCCATACCTGGAGCAATTAAGAAATCTACAGATATATTATTTGGATCATTTACTGTTGCAAATGCTGTTGCATATTCAGCAGAACTTATACTTCCCGAATTTGAACCATTTACAAGACTTGTAGAATGTGTTAAAACTCCGGGCCCTGCATAATTTTTACCATTAGTTGTTGCAGTACCTGCATTTGAACCAAATGCTGCTGGCATTTTAGCAATCCAAATATAACTTGAACTTTTAGCAACAACATCAGGTGCATAATTTACCGTACCCTGTTCTGTTTTTGCATTTGATGCAAGAGATAAGAATGGGAAAACTTCAAGTACTCTATTGGGAACGCCAGTAAATTCACCATCTTCATCAATTACAACAACATGAACTTCATCATTTGAAGCACCTCTATCGGCTGCAAATTGTGATGTTCCTGGAGCTCCAGTAAAATATGAACTTAAATTAATTGTTTGACCAGCGCTTGCAGTATAAGTCCAGTTAGTGAAATCTGAATCATTAGCACCACAATAGCAAACTTTTAATGAGTTTCCTAGTTCACCAGGCCATTTAGCAATGGTAAGATGATTGTTGTTTGCATGACCTGATTTGTCTGCATCCCAACCATCACGATTTTCTACAACAGGTAATGTTTCTGGTGTGTTTGTGGCATCATATGCATTAATTGCAACCGTTTCTCTTCCGCCTCCAGTAATTGTAAATACTGGTGGAGTATCGTATCTATAGGTAATATTACCTTGACCGTCTGAATCATTAAGTACAGTAATTGAATCAATTTCATCATTTACTGCGTCATAAACTACAGTAAATACTGGAGTTTCGCCAGAATCTGGTGCTGAAATTGTAACTGTTGGTTCAGAAGTATAACCGCCATTTGGTGCTACAGAAACTGCAGTAATAATACCATTTGCGGTTGTTGCAGTAAGTACTGCTGGAATTTGTGCTCCGCCAGTAGCTGTAGATTTTGTGATTGCTCTAATGACATAAAGATCATCTGAATATTGTAAGTAACTCGATGCACTAAGGAAATCTACTGCTCTATCTTCGTCTTGATCAGGATTTCCAAATTTACTTGCAAGAGTTGCTTCGTTGTTAACGAGTACCGGCTGATTTACAGGACCCCAGCGAAAATCTCCTACTAATACCCCGGTTGATGTAGGTACGTTTGGGACTCCGTTAGTTAGGTCAACTTCACGAGTAATAATTGCCGGAGACTCTGATGCTGTATATAAAGCCATGTCTCTTTCCTTTTTCCATTTTGGTAAATTATAAGCTATTCCATAATACGTTTTTTTTCAATTAATAGTATTTATATAAAAATGAGTTTAGAAGTTTTCATGACTATACTCAACAGCCCATCCTTCTCTTTCTGGATCATATTGTGGTTGCTGATCTAATCCATCATCTATAAATCCAAATGGTAATATATCATCTTCAATTTCTTTCATTCTTTCTTCAAACATCATTTTTTTAATGTTAATATCTGTTATTTCATTAAAAAATATTGTTCCGCTAAAATAACTAAACATAATAAAATTCATTACTAAATCATCGTGATTACCTTGAGATGCTTCATATGACTGACCTTTTGCAACAAATGTAGATATTTCAAGTATAGTATTTTCATCGACTATTTCTATTTTTTGGTTTTCCAACAAATCTTTAAAAGAAGAACAACCAATACGTTTAACTTTTCTAGTCATAAGTAATCCAAGAGAATTAGCTTTTACGGTTGACTCAACAAACATATTTTCATATTCTAATTCGTGGTATAGACCATTACAGACAACTTGTCCTGCATCATTTGATTCAATTACCACCATAGCTTCATTATAAGAGGTTGCAAATTTATAAATAATATTTGGGTAGAGTAATGGAGAAATAGTATTGTTGCGATAGACTGCAACCTGTTTAAATGGATTAGCCGTCACATCGAGTAAATTAAAAGTCGAATAATCTTGACCTCTACCCTTTGCAACATCTACAGTCATAATGTATTGATGACCTTTTACAGGTTTTTCATATATTTTAACACCTTCCTTTGTTATTTGGATAGGATCTTTTCTTCTTAAAGATAATAAAGTTTCAGCACCAATAAGAGTATCTCCTGTGCCGAAGAATGTATTTCCAAATTCTTGATCAAACTGTAACTGAGAGGTATTAGCAATAGTTTGCTTTGCCCATTCTTTATCTCTTCCAGGAACATCCCACCAATCTACTCTAAATGATTTATATTCATTAACTCCTTGAGTAGCACCTTCCCATATCTTATGAAATACATTACCAATACCATTAGCAGTGGAGGTAATAATTACTTTTGTATCTTTACCAGATGAAACAACAGGATATGTTGAAGTATAAAATTCATTTGCTCGTTCCACAAAAGCAAATTCATCAAGATATAAAAGATTAACAGACATACCACGAATAGAAGAACCAGATGTAGCAGCTGCAACTATTCTTGAATTATTACTAAATTCTATAGATCCTTTATTAAGTGCTTTACATCCAGGTTGTAAAAAGAACGGTAAGTTTTCAAGCATAAGAGTAATTCTACTAAGCATTTCTCTTGCAGTAGCACCTTTATTTGCCATAATTGCAATAGTTTTTTCGGGATGAAATAATGCAAACCAAAGCAAATAAGCAACAGAAGAAATAGATTTACCCGATTGCCGACAAGCAAGAACTATTGAAAATCTATTATCATTAAAATGTTTAAACATTTTCTCTTGATATGGATATAAAATAAAAGGCACTAATCCTTTATCAAGCGATATAATTTTACAGTAATTTTTTGCAAAGTATGAAGAATCTTGAGAACACTTTACATACTCATTTATCTGTTCTTGAGTCCACTGCTGAACAATACCATCACGTTTTACGTTTGGGTTACCGAGGTAACTTTCACTCTGATTCATCTCTTAATCTGTCCGTAATATCAATTACATTATCTTGTTTTTTATTCATATCTTGAAGCATACGTTGCAGTTCTACGGTAGAACCAACAAAAAGATTATTATTGGTTGTTCCTTCAACCTGTTTAGGTTCGTCTTTTTTTAAATAATCTTTCTTTTTCTTATGAAGATCCATAAGTCTATCATTTACGTCTGATATATTTTTAATCATCCCAGATACAACTTCAAATGCTCTGGGATGTTCCAGTTGCTTAGCGACTTCCATCATCTCTTCAAGAGCACCCTGACCTTTTTCTATTAGATCATAATAAGTTCTTCTTGAATATTCGAAGTCATCATCTACTCTATCTTCACTCACGTTATGCTCCTAATGAACCTTCTCCAATAATCCAAGCTTCACCATCCCAGATGCAGCCATAGCATGCAGTATTTGTTTTATCTTGATCCCATAACATATTAGGAATAGTACTTAGTACTCCACCACCATTTCTCCATTTTGCATTAAGCACATTCACTCTAACTATGTTTGTTCCGCCTTGTGTTTTATGCCAGAATTTTAATTCTTGTCCTACATACTCTCCATTTGGAAGGTCATATGTAGCTCCTGTAGTAACAAAATGGTTTGTTTTACTTATATCAACTGGTCCGCCTGCTTCTTCGGTATGAGATGCTTCTTTTACTACATTATTATTAAATTTAAGATTTTTACTAGTTCCTATAGTTTCAAATCCTATACTAGTCTGACCAGAGTCGAAATATAAACTATTATCACTTAAATATAAGTGTCTTACCTTATATTCTGCGCTGCCGATATCATAAGTAGAATTTGTATCAGGAATAAGATGAAAGTTCCAACCTCCATTCAAATAAGAAGCAACACCCGCAGAATCCAATCCGCTACCACCACCCGACTGTGCTACCCAATCATAATCAGTACCAGTCCAACTTAAAATTTCATTTGCGCTTGCGGTGCTTGTGTTTAGATGAGTGTCAACATCTGAATTTGTATAAGTTACTGCTGTCTGTTGTCTAGCTTGAATATATGCTGAATCTACAATATTAATAACTACAGCAGAATCAATTCCTCCACCAGTTCCTGATGTCTGATTAATCCAATCAAAGTCTGCACCTGTCCAACTAAGAATTTGATTAGGAGCAGCATTACCAAGATTTAAGTGAGTATTAACATCTGCATTATCATAAGTATTTTGTCTTGTTTGTATATAATTAGAATCAATAAGTGATGTAATCCTTGATGTAATATCAACAGAATCCAAATATGTAATCTGTCTATTTCTAATATAATCTTGATCTACTATTCCTGTAATAGTAGATGAATCTGCTTTTGAATTAACTCGAGTATCAAGATCCGTAAAGTTTCCGTCAAGCTCCGAGTGTGTTAGAGCAGAGTTTTTACTGTTTCTAAGAACAATTGGCATTTCTATCTCCTGTTTTTATGCACCCGAAGAGTCTACATAACCTGATAATACATAATCATCTTCGACATATAGTGATGATAATATAACTTCTGGTTCATTATCATATACGTCTAATGTTGTGTCAAATCCATAATCACTATCTGGATTAACTTCAATAGGATTCGGTGTGGTAATAATTCTTTCTAATTTTGGATCATCGGTAACACTGAAATCTACAGCTTGATGTATGGTAGTATCCACACGACGAACAATTGATTGAGGATCAATTGGACCGTAAAAGTTAACAGACATTCCAAAATCTAATGTATAAATAATTGTTCTTCTATTTTCAAGCGTTCCTTCAAAATCATCACTAAAATTTACACCCTGTATTGTAACAGGAACATCTTCAACTATATCAGAATGAGCATCATTAAAAGGTTTAATACTAATAGTATATTGAGGATTAAAGTAAGGAAGAATCTGCTCAACTATTTGTAAGGCATCGTCTTGATTTTTAGAAAAAATATTTAATTGAAAAGTAATCTGATATGGACTTGGAGAAAAAAACTTATCCCTTGTTGTATTAGTAATACCTCTATGATAATTATTTAATTTAGGAAGTTTTCTTTCTGGGTCATATCCAATACTTGTAATTTCAAATGACATTCTAGGAAGTTTAAGAGCAATCTGAGAATTATTTCTTAAATCTGGATTTGTTCTAATTCTTTCTAAATATTTTTCTCTTGGTGCATATGCTAAAGGCACTTTAATTTGACTAATTGATTTTCCAGTTTTATCTTTACGAATAACATAAATGTTATTAAAAAGGGTTCCAAATAAAGCTACTGACTTTCTTATTCTCTGATGGTAAAAATATGTAAACATTATAAATCCTCTGGATCACCAAATGGGTTAGTTTCAGAAAAGTCTAGGAAATCTAATGCAAATGAATTTTCGGTTGTATCAAATACATCATTTTGTGCAAAACTACTATCACCGTAAATATTTTCATTTATACTAATAAGTGTTCTTTCAACTTGTATTGAAGAATCACCAACAAATGCAAGAGCACCTGATATATTTCTTTCTCTTGTATTAGTTATAGTTCCAGGAACAAACATTCCGTAGCTACCATCACTTGTGCTTATATGAGAAACTACAACATAATTTAATTGTTGATTATATTCAAGAACTTCAGCTGTGAGAACTTTACCATTTGATAGAGTTTGTTGAACAAATTCACCTTCCATAAAGTCATATGAGTAACGAGAATTAATACTATCAACACCTTGATTCATAAGCAGTTTAAGATTATAGCCTAATTTTTCTATATTATCAATTACATCAACGTTTGTATCAAGTCTTTCATCACTGTATGTAAATAGCTCGCATCTTAATTTAAATGTAGGAAGATTGCTTAGTTGGTAAAAAGGCTGTTCGTGTTCAACATGCATAATTTCAAATAGTTTATTTGTAAGAGTAAGATAAATTAGATCACCTTCTCTAGGTCTAATACTTTCTATTTTATTGTTCATTTGGCCAACTACATTAGTCCATCTCTTTCTGGAAACTATAAATGTAGCAGCATCTCTTATTTCAACACCAAATTTGGTAAATAGATCACCTTCTCCGTCAAATCCTTCTGTATTTTCTATATACATTTCTATTTTATAAGCTGAAGAAAATTTAGATGGGACATCTTCACCAAATATATCATTTTCGTTTACTATCTCACGAGGCAAATAATATACATCTTGACCGTATATTTTTAGACTCTCTATGATTATATCTTCATAGAGATTTTGTTCATTTTTGGCTTTCTGATTAAAATAATGATTAAGAGCCATCTATTATCCTACAAAAAAGTCTGCTGGCATTTCATGCTCTAGGCGTATATTCTCTTCAAGTTTTTCAATGTCTTGCATTGCATCTTCATAAATCTGCCGCCCGTTTAACATCACACCACCGGGTAGTTGCATTCCTTCAAACTTTAAAAGATTAGCACCCCATTGTCTCTTGATAAGTGCGGTACTATACGCTTTGATAAACTTATCATTGTAAACATTGGTATGTGTATCTGGATCAATTATCTGATATACTTCAGCCACAATATAGTCTCCAGCTTTTATATCTTTATCATTAAAATCTCCAAAAATATAAAGTCTGTTCTGATGTCTGGAAAATTGTACTTGAGGCAAACCATTTAACTTCATATCAATCAAAGTTAAATATTGCTGTAGTTGAGTATAATACGCAAGATCACCAGCAAAGTTTTGAAGATCAGTAATATCATTAAGCATCATTTGATACTTAACACTGAACATATCAATGCTGTTATTACTAGAACTTGAAACGGGAAAAAGTTTAGAAACAATGTCTATATTATTAGGCATTGTAATGTACTCGTTTTCTACATCTGTTTCTGTTATAAGATGTTTGAAATAAGTACGCAGTGTAGCATCAGAATGAAACTCTTGAAAAAATTCAAGGGCTTCATCTATTCTATCTTCAACTTGATCTGGATCAACGTTTATCTCTATAACTGGAGCGCCAAGCCTTCTTAAACAATATTCGGATAATTCATCTCTTGATGTAACTGCAGCCATTATAACTTTCCTATTAAATAGTATTTGCTACTATTTATATAAAAAAATAATTAAGCTTTGGTTATTTATGCAGAGTCTTCGCTTATTTCAACAGGAGGAACCATTTTTTCAACTGGAAGATTCTCCCACAAAGCGACCTGCGTATAATGATCAGCATTATTTGCGGGAGCTCCTGTTGAAGCAATCCAAGCATTTGATTCATCGAAATGTAAAAGCCAAATTCTACTATTAAAATCTTGAGCGGCTTTCATTCTAATTCTGCTGTGTGTATCTGTTGAAATGTTAAACATATAGATATCACAAGCTTCATCTATGAGGTGTTTCATTTGTACTTTTAAAGTAGCAAGTAATTCTTCAGACATTTGTTTTATATCCTTATTGTCATTTCGTATTTAATTATTTTTGGATCCACACCAGAAGTGCCGAATCCAGTAATTGGATTATTTGCTTTTATTTCTGCTTGTGTAATAATAGCAGTAGGCGTATGAGATGATACAGATTGAATTTCAAATATATCTGTGTTGTTAAATCCAGTTTTTGGATTGGATGAAGATATGTTTGCGTATTCTAAAACTCCTGTAGACGAGGTTGATGTTATAGATTGTGCTTCTAATATTTCCGTATTGTTAAATCCAGTTTTTGGATTGGATGAAGATATGTTTGAAAATTCTAAAGATCCTGTGGATGATGTAGAAGAAAGAGATATAGCCGAAACTAAATCGGTATTAGCTTCAACAATATCTCCAGCTGAATCAAAATAAAAATCCCCAGTACCTATTGAATCAGGTGTTGGATTATTTGCTAAAGTCATTTCTTAACCCATATGCACGCGCTTGCTCTAGTACCGTTAAATATTGGAATTGCCCAACATGAAGTAGGTGTACCAGAAGCACTATAGTAACCATCGGCGTCTAAAGGTATAGTTCCGGTATCTAAAAACTGATAGCCCCCTGATTCAGTAGGCGGTTGACCTGCAGACATTCTAAAACCTAAAAGCTTTCCATGTATAGCAAATCCTCTTCTTTGTGAACTAGAACTGTAGCTATCATATGAATGAGCGCTGGAAGAGGTAAGATGATTATAATTAACAGTTCCAGAAGAAATCACAGGTTCATATAGAGCTATTGATGACGGGCTAGAAGGATTGGGCAAAAATTGTGCTATCTCTTCCACTGGAGTAGTAGTGTATCTCCAATATCCAGAAGTAAACATATCCGTTTGAGGAACGCTTTGGGATTGGGAACCATCAATTACCGTTGCTAAGTTAGATATGTGCGCCGGGGCCACATGTCCTATCCATCCTAACCATCCCAGATGTGCTCGGGTATAATCAAGTATACCATCAGCATCAGTGGCTGAAGTCGAAGCTAATGGAGCATTCCAATTCGCCTGACCGGCGCGCAAAATAGTATATGTAGAACCAGCTGCTTGTGGATATTCTGTTAAAGCAAACTGAGACCCAAAACCTCCACCGGTACCGGCTAGTTTTGGATTTACATATCCAACATAGCCAGAGGCTGATCCACCGTAAGACCCATTTGCCCATATACCATTATAATAGCCAAATGTTCCAGTACGAGTCACAAAATCATTTCCGTCTATAGCAACGCCATTGTGTATGTAACCAGTAGAAGCATCACAGGCTTCTCCAAATATTTTCTCATACTCTCCAAAATATAAACATGAACCCTGAGTGGCTTCAGTGAATCCAGTTCCCGTAAACTTAAAAACAATAGAATGATCTTCGACAAATATCCAAATGGATCCTCCTGATAAAAATGATAAAGTAATAGCTTTGCCTTCATTGTCATTAAACGATGTTCTGTTATATGCTATGTTTACCCAACTGTTATAAGACGCATTATTTGAGTGATCAGCAGCATATGCTATCTTAAGAGTATGAGCCGATCCCGTTGAACTCAACCTAAGTATCATGTACTTATAGTGGCCAGAACTCGCGTTATCGTAAGTTTCTTTTCTCATAATGATTTTTGCATCAGCAGCTGTACCCAGCACTGCATTTGCTCCAGCATTATCCCATTTAGTCCATCCTAGATTAACAAGTGCATCTTTGATACCAAGTAGAATTGTCTGAGCATCGTCTGCTACCGTACTTCCAGAATAAACTACATACCTAGCGTTTGTACTAAGTGAGTTATCTGTAACTGTAACTGCCATTTTTATGTTTCCTTATAGTTTATTTTTACGACCAGATCCTTTGCGCTTCCGGAAGTTATATCAACTGATATATTATCGGTGTTTGTAAAGGTTATGTTTGAATTAAAGTTTGCGTTTATTTCAGTTTGACCTGAAGGTATTGTAAATGTTTGAACCGCAGAATCATTTTTTTCAACATCAAATATCACAGCGGATCCAACCTCGGCATCTATTGAAGCCGCAAGATTAACGAGCGTAATATTGTTGTTAGGTGTTATCGTTTGAGTGCCTTCTTTTGGTCCAGTGAAATTTCCAGCATTTACTAAGTAATAAGAAAACACTGTTTGTCTATTTATATCCAGCCACTGAGTCCCGTTCCATATGTATAAAGTATCCGTTTCTTCATCATATCCTTGATCTGAAAGTGTATTTCCAGTTGAAGGAAAGGCAGCAAGATTAGCGTACGTAGTTATAGAACTTCCACCACCGGCTGGAGCTCGAGCCGTAACATAAGCCGAATCTATTAACAACAAGACGTCACCATCAGTATAACCCGCCGGGGCCCTACTTGAAACATATGAAGAATCTATTAAAGATAAAACATTATTATCTCCATATGACAAGGAAGGAGCCGAATCTATAACTGTAGATAAGACCCCTGTTTTACTAAAAGCTCGTGCTATAAGGACTGACTTTGATGGCATTCCTATTCCCTTTTAATTTCTTTCAGCATGACATTACATATTTCTATTGCTCTATCATAGCCATTTCTAAATCTGTTTTTGCGATTACCATATCGTTTAAACCACTCTAAGCTATTTATAACTCCATGACGCTTATCCTCAGCAACATCAAAATTTCTTGCCAAGTCTTCATACTCGGATCTTAAAACTAATAGTTCAGACAGTGACATATTCATATAAATCTCTCCAGTTTTTCATTAAAGGGAATTGTTTATTATTCATATTATGACCATGTTCAATAAGAATGCTTTCTAATCCGAGCCGATCTCCAAGTTCGGCATTTTCTGTTTTATCTTCAAGCCAAATATATCCAGTATCTCTATATGGTTCCAAAACATCATCTTTATCAGCACCAGTATCTGCAAAAGAAAAACTACTAAATGCTGTTTCACCAAATAGTTTTTTAGTATTTTCAATCCGAAGAGCTTGAGCTGATGGATCAAGAGATAATGATGTAATCATATGAAAAGTAAATCCATGTTTACGATGAAGTAAATCTACATAATACATTGCATCACGTAGGGGAGGTAGAAAACCAATAGCTGCGGATTCATTAAAAGTTTGAACAACTAATTTTTTAGTTTGATTATCTAAATCATAACGCTCGCCCATATCATAAGCATTTTCTTTACCTGGAGCGACTGAATAACCTTTATGTTTCATCCAAAGATTAAAAGCAAATTCCCAGTTCATGAGAACTCCATCGCAATCTGTTAAGATTATCTTATTCATATTGTTAATCATACTTTATTCCTTTCTTTATATTTTGAACATATCACATTTTTAATGGTTTGTAAACCCCTAAAATGTATACCTATACTCATTATCTTTCCATATACAAAAGTATTAGGCTGCTCGAGCAGCCCTTGCATTTTCTAATCTTTCATATGTTTTGAGCCACTGTTCAGGAGATTTAATATGATTACTAATAGTAACTTTTAGTTTCAGAGCTTTGAATTGTTTCTTTAATTCATCAGCAGGCTTTCTACCTATAAAACGAGACACTAATTTAAGAAGGCAAATGCGAAATCCTACATCGTGATGCATATACCCAGCCACATGTGCAAGTTCGTGTAATAAGGTATATGAATTCATTCCATTTTTAGGACAAAGCTGTATCTTATTTACAAAGGCACGTCCTGCTGTTTTACCACGAAACCCGTTTGTTTCTAATATTGGTATTCTACGTCCCAATCCGCCGCAAAGTTGAAGCCAAGTTTTTGAATTTATGACTCGTTTCATAAATTTTTCGGCTTCTTTTAAATCATCAAAGTCTATAATATCGTTCTTACACTTTGCTTCAAAAGCCCATTCGGCTTTATATGTTTTTGTTTTTTGAGAATCTGTACCAAGAGTAATTCTTTTAGTATGAATAATGGATTTTTTATTTCTCTCATATTTAAGATAAGCGCTTATAACTTCATGATTCCATCCTTTTTGTTTTAGATGATTGTAAAGCGCTTTCTGATGTGAGTTAATAATCTGCATTATAGATCCTTTCATTGCCTACACTTATAACATACTACATTTTGTATGAAATGTAAACAAAAAAGAATCTAATAAAATAAATAACTTATAATTTTATGAATTGTATATATCTGTTAAATGTGTTTCAAAGGCTTCTACTTTTGATAACCGATTCGGCCAGAGAATATATTCTTTTTCTGGATTTGCTTTAAGATTATTTAAAAGCGGGATAATAGCGTTATACAACTTATCAAGTTTGTCTTGCGTAGTAGAAGCTTTTTCCTCTACATCTTTAGCAGTTGCACCAAGAGCTTGTACAGCTTCTAGTTCAGATTCATCTACTGCTGTAAAACCAAAATCAAAAATATCACTCATCTGCATTTTCCTTTAACATTCTTCCCATATATTCATGATATCTTTCTTGAACCGGCTGATCTTTATTTACCGCTTCATATGAAGGATAACCTTTTTCAAAAACAGGGGATGGTACATTACTATTTATATCATTCCACCAATTTCTAGGTTCAATATGTTGACTTTGAAAAGCTTCGATTTGTTTCATTATATAATCCGCTAATAAGTAAGTTGGTTTTCCACAGATATTATCCAATCTGTGAGCTTGAATTAAATTTTGTAAATCTCTTTTAAATGCATATGGAAGTTTACTCATATAATTTCCTTTAATCGTTCATTATAGGTTCGTCATCAGATGATATATATCCTTTAGGTGATCCTTCAATGCCTTTATCTTTACATTTATCTGAACAATACCAAATTTTTTGATTTATCTTATACCCACACCATGTATCAACTGCTTTAAAGTGACCATTTTTTAATGGTTCAAAAAATAAATGGTGATTATTACACGTCACTTTATTTATCATCCTTTAGAAGCAATCTTTCTTCCATTTGCTCTTTAAAATCAATAATTTTTTCTTCTTCAATAATATTAATGATAGTATTAGTCAAGTCAATATCATGACGAAGATAGTTCATTTTTTCTTTTAATTCTTCAAGTTTTTTCTGATAATAAGCCAACTCTTGTTCTTTACGAACTTTGGTTTCAATTATATCTTTTAGAAAAATTAATTTACGAGATTTTAAATTAGATTCTTTCATTACTCTTTCAATTCTAATTCCATTCTCACTAAAACGGCTTCGCCTTCAATTATTAAAACTGCAAATGTATCTCCGTTTTGGATGCCCATATCTTTGGGTGTCGAGCTTGTTTTAAGACGAATGTGACCATCATTATCAACAGAAAAAGTATTCTGTGTATTCACGTTTCTCATGATATAAACCTTTATTACATATCCACATCAACCATTACGGTCTGACCTACAAAGTGTTTCTGATTACTATAAAAGTAACCACGTTTACTTCCATATTTCCAATGAACTATTTGAGACTTGACTTGCTGATTTATAGGATGATATACAGTATTACAAACTTCTTGGGTTTTATAACCTATAATCTTTTGTCTTTGTGCTCCTGGTGTTGTGCTACCAAGAAGCCCGCCTACGATCATACCAGGAAGTATCCCAGAATCACTACCTTTAGAGGTTCCGCCAATTAATCCACCGATAATAGCTCCAGCAAGAACGTTATTATTAATTCCTGATGCATGTTGATTATGTATCGTACCATATACTGGAACTTGCTGTAAAGAACATTGTTGACTTGGTTCTTGAGTTTGTTGTTGAACATTTACATTTTCAACATACCAAACTTCTGCAGCTCTAATATCGGCTATAGCCGCCGATGAAATCATAGCTAAGATTATTGCAGTTAAAGTTTTTTTCATTTTCTTCTCCATTAGATTCTTTTATTCTAATATATTTTTTAGGAAAAGTAAACACTTAATTTATTTTTCTTCTTATAGCTATTGCTTTTTTAGGAATATATTCAGCATAGCTTACAGTGTTATCTTGATTTCCACCTAGTATTATCCATTTTTCCTTATTATTATCAAACGTTTTTCTTATAAAAAAACCGACATGACCTTCCCAATTTTTATCCCCCCTAGGAAATATTACTATATCACCCTTCTGTATATCATCTTGGTGAACTTTTTCACCCCAAGTTAAAAAACTACGAGCCATTAAAGGATAATCACTCACTGATTCAGATCCAGGTATATCTTGCATATCAAGAATTGCATTTACAAATGCTGCACACCATTCAATACGAGCCGGATCTATACCTACTAATTCTTTTAATTGTTTTCTATTTCTATTTTCATCTAAACCCAAATACTGTTCAGCAGGTTTAGTAATATCTTTAGAGGAATATTCTATAGGTTCACACGCTATAAGAAGTCCTAAACAGAAAACTATTGTTGCATTTTTTCTAAACATGGAATATAAGATCCCATTGGATGATCACCAATGTTATCTATTTTACCTTTTTTTAAACCTATCCACATACCCATTAATCTATCTTTTACTTTATTCCAACCGGTGGCTTTACTATAATCTCCATGTCTATTAAAATAGTGCATAGTACCGTGATGTCTATATCCCATAATCCACAAAGGAACTCTAGTGACAATATCATTATTATTTACAAATCTATGATGAGTCATTCCTAAACTTTTAACATATTTTTTCCAACCTACTCTTGGAGAACCATATGTATATACTTCAGTCGGATCTGTAAGATTATCATCATGAAATGCTCTACTTGCCATAATAGTAGTCATTGCTGCACCTAAACTATGTCCACAAAACCAAAGATTTTTTGTTAAATTTGTTTTTGTTTCTAACTCTGGTTTTACCATTGGCCACAAATCATCTACTTCTTGTTTAAATCCTTTATGTACTCTACTTACTGTTTCCGCCATAACTGGTATGGCTTTTAAGTCTGCTTTAATATCATTCCATTGAGTTGGTTCAGTACCTCTACATGCAATAACAATATCATTTTTATTCATAAATCTATATGCTTGAGCACCATCTTTATCATAAAAAGTAGTATTATTAAATCCCAATTTTTTTGCTTCAATCTTTGCTTCTTTAAGCGGCATATATGCTATACTTGCTAATTGACCAAAAAGTAAACTCTTTTTTTCAAACGATAAACTGGATAACATTTTTAGCTCCTATATTCCTTCATATTATATTTATAAAAATAAAAAATATAAATAGAATAAAGGATTAATTCTATAGGAATATATTTATGCAAACTTTTAGAGGATACATTACAGAAATGGTTAGTACTGCACAACAAGGTTTTCAATATGAAGTAAACGCAGTAAAAGTTTTAAAACCTATGGGTATAGTTCCAAAAGATTTTACTCCTGCCGGAGCAGGTTCCGATATTCCAGATCTTATGATTCAAAGAGCAGGTAAACAGTCTGGCTGTGAATTAAAAATTTCTCCAGGTGCTTCCGGAGGATCTTTAGTTATTAAATATGCCAATGGAAAATGGTATTTTGATGAACCAAAACCTACAGAAGAAGAAAAGATATTTATTCGTAATTTAGCTATGACATATGGTGTATTGGATGCAATAAATGATAAGTGGAAAAACAAACCTTATAAATTTTCCACTTCTCCAGAATTAAAAGCTGAAATTGAAGGTCTTGATAAACGTGCTATCTATGCAAAAGAATTAAAAAGATTTGAAGAAGTTAAAGCTGAAATACCTGCATCTAATATTGAGTTATATTATAATAAGAAAAAAACATATTATATAAATGTAGGAACTACAGGATTTTATTTACTCGGTCCATCCAACCCCCTAAAGTTTAAAGGTGTCCCTAGATTTAGTCAAGCTGCAACTCTAGGATATAGAGCAAGAGTACAAGCTAAAGGTGGTGGTAATTATCAGTTTACCTTTGAGATGTCAATAAAGAGTGTAAAAAAATCTCCAATGAATCTTGCTCCAATTAAAGGTAAATCTGTAGATATTATAGCCCCAGATTTGGATTGGTATCATAAGTAATTAAGCTACAATATTTACTATTTTTCCTTGATCCATCTTTGTATTAACTACAGATGCATCTCTTTTATATTTAATAAATTCTGCATTTTTCATTTGTTGTTTAATTACTTCTAGTTTTGCATAGAAATCTTCTGTACTATCATATTTAACTGAAGAACGATCCATTTGTTCTATGACACGAATAGGTTCTTTTTTTATCGGGGGTTTTATATTTTCTGAATTTGGATATTGATCAATAGGTGGTCTGTACATAGAAGCTTGCATAACTTGATGCACATCAAAAGGCATTCCTGTATTTGGTATTGTAGCCATTTTTTCCGTAACCGATATTTTTTTCATCTCTTAAACTATTTATACCTTTTAATTGGTGGGTCTGGTAGGATTCGAACCTACGATCTACCCGTTATGAGCGGGGAGCATTAACCGCTATGCTACAGACCCTTTATACAAACTGCTTTTTCATTATCTTTAAAGGTTGATTCTAATACTGTTTGATTAATTATACATTGATTCTGATTTGCATATCTGTTAAATTCAGTTACTTTATAATCATTATATTCAGAAATATAACTTATTACTAATAAAACCCACATTTTATCCTCTATTATGGCTCCGGCGGTAGGGATCGAACCTACGACCAATTGATTAACAGTCAACTGCTCTACCGCTGAGCTACGCCGGAATTGTTATATAAATTTTGATATACACATGACTTGTGACTTTCGGTCCTTGTCCTATGCACTGGAAAGCAGGTGCATCTACTCTCATGTGTATATCAAAATTTATTAGTGTGTATTGGTCGGAGTACAAGGATTCGAACCTTGGACCTCTTGGTCCCAAACCAAGCGCACTACCAGGCTGTGCTATACTCCGTTTTTGGCGGTCACGGAAGGACTCGAACCCTCAACCTACTGATTAGAAGTCAGTTGCTCTATCCAGTTGAGCTACGTAACCCATTTATTAATCTTTAACTCCTAGTTCAAAAATTAAAATGTCAATTAAATCACAAATGATATTTACATCTTTATCATTCATGGGTTCAAGTTCTTTCTTAAGAATGCCTTCTACAATTTTATTTTCGATATTTTCCCTATTACATTTACCATTTATAAATGGTCGGTGATAATCAAATTCTAAAATATCAAGTGCCACTTGAGCGTGATATACCTCGTCTTGAAGCATTAATTTTAGCTTTCCATTCTAAATTTTGATTTTAGAAATTCGTTAAACACCGGACTTCTACCGCTTTTAATCCAAGCTTTATAATCATCTTCAATCATTTCTTCAAGACTACTAATTACTGGACTAGGATTAATCCGCCGTTGCTGTTCTGCAATAAATTCTGCTTCATGTTTATTCATTTATATTTTTTCCGTTTTTAGTGTTGAACAGCATAGTAAAGATTTACAGATTTTTCCCAAAGATCATTTGCACATTGGTCGGTTTCGAAACCTTCTTCTGAAGCAAAGTCCATTGAAGATGAAGCATAAACATTTCCATCAAAGCCGTGTTCTTGAAGAAAGTAAGCAATTGACTTAGCAGTGCATGCTTCTGCTACAATCATATCATCTTCCCAAAGTTGGATTTTACCTTCGCTTGCTGAGATAAAGTCAATCATTTTTTCTTCCTTCCGATTCTCTTTATACTATTAATATAGTATATTTTAACCAGTTTGTAAACCCCTAAAATGTTATTTGGCAGAAAAAAATTCATTTGCCATAAGTTTTTGAAGTTCAAATGCTTCTATTTCCCAAGGCAGTTCTTTATATGGTGTTTTTACTGTATCGTAAGTTTTACCTTTCCATGTTCTTCCATCATCATCTAATCTACCATCTATAATTTGTTTTACATGCACTAATTCGTGAAATATGGTTTCTACTATATCTCCACTACTTAACTTGGAACTCACTTCTATCACATAATCTTCATCTTCAAGACCGTTGCAGTACCCCCACACCGTATCTCCAAGATCACCTAAAAACACTATTTTTATTATATAATCTGAATTTAAACCCAAATAATATTGAGCAAAGTCTAATACCTCATCTAAAAATTTAAATGAAATATTTTTTGGTCGGTTGTCGATATAGTAATACATTTGCCACCTCTATAAAGTATAATATACTATTTTTTAGAAGATGTAAACCCTCTTATGCACTAGAAAGTTTAGTTTTATCAAATGGTTCGGGCTTATATTCTTTATTTCTTTTTCGTACTGCTCTAACTCCCTTATTGTTGTCTCTTACTTCAACATTTTTCGGAAGAGGAATTTGTGCATTACCTACATCATGATATATAACAAACTGTGTATTTTTAAATTCATTAAAAATACCATGCCAAATAGGTCTCCATTTAGACGTTAATCTTTGTGTATTAAGATTGTCTCTTACTGATTCCATAAAAGTATCTGACATACTTGTTGTATCAAACTCAAAGATTGAATCAAATCCATACATATGAATTTCTTTTCTCTTTAGTTTATTTGCTACCCAATGAGTTGCCATATGTCCACAATTAAAGTCTGTATAATTAGCAGCATATTTAGGTAAGACAAGATAAAATTCTTTAATTTGTTTTGAGTATTTCACATAAAAGTCATTTTTCATTTCCATCCATTTATGCGGTCTTGCACCTAAAACCCAATCACCTGGAACAGTAATATGATTTTTATGTATTGCATTCATCATTTTAAAATCAACCATTACGGTAGTATAAAGATTTTGAACCTCAAAAGGTGGTAGATTACAAGCTATTTTTAAACCTTTATCGTGCTTATAAAATCCAGAACTTTTTCCGTTTCCAATAATATGTGCTACATCACCCATTTTTTAATTCCATTTTCCAAAATCCAGATCCTGTTTCAAAGTCATCGTGTTCAAAATTATATTCATTATCCACTAAAAACTCATCTATTGCTTTCATAGTACCTTCGTGTACTGGATGATAATCATCTCCACATAAATATTTAGTTCCATTTAAATAACTCAATTCCTTTTTAACTGTAGAATAAGCATGGTGTCCATCAATATAAACCATATCCCATTTATTATCATTTTCTAAAACTTCAAGACTCTTTTTGGCATGAGTTTTTTTATGCAACTCAAAGTATCTAGGATGTTGAGATACACAATATTCAAATACTTCTCTATGATTTTTTTCCATATATAAACTTAGAGCATATACTACCGCCGGATTGTGAGAATGTTTAGTCATAATACCGTTATAATGTTGTTGTTTTAACATCGGATTATCCATTCCAAAAGTATCACATACGTGTAATTTACATCCTTTCGGCAATGCATTCATTAAAGCCCAAGTACTACAACCAAAAGCACAACCTATCTCAAGAACTTTAGAATTTTCTGGAATAATTTTAGTAAATTTTTCAAGACTTTCTAAATGAATCTGATTATTAAATCCAGGCACATCTAGTGTGTGTTTTGGTGGTCTTGGTATAATCATTTATATTCCCATCATTTTCTTTATTTTTTCTTTTCCTTTTGGGCCAGTCCAATGAATAGTTTTCTTTTTATTGCTATCTTGACCGTCATGTTCTAATTGAAGTCTTAACCAATTATATTCATTTGGTATATCTGAAATATATATTCTTTGACTAAGTGGAGATTCCATCATACTATGCAAAACTTCTTGATCTCCTTGTTGGGGAAAATTTTCTACTTTTTTAGCCCATTGATGTAATATAACAGGAGAATCCTTAAATGCAACTATTCCAGAATTATAGTATTGTAATCCTCTTGAATCACGCCTTCTTTTAGTCCAGGGTTTATCTTCTACCATTGCAAGTCTATTTGGTTCAACATAAATAAAAACATCATCTATAGATTTTAAAATTTCAATATCCGTATCAATCCAACAAATACTCGAAGAAAGTTTAGATGCTTCGATCATAGATTTAGGTTTTTTAAACCAACCTTTATCTTTAATCTTTGTCATATCAATAACTGAATCGAAGTTTTTCTTTGCATATTTTAAAAATTTTTTACTTACACCAAAATCTGCAAAGATTATGGGTAATTTATTATGCTTTTTAAAATTATCAAGGAACCATTCTACCATCCATTCGTGACTTTCATCACATCCTGTTACAAAGGCTTTATTATATAATGCCATAACCAACTCCATCATTATATGCGTGTTTAGCTAAACAGCCTGGTGTTCTCTGAATAGTGCTAAAACTTTCTTTGACTGATATAGGCCAAGGATAACTTTCCTGTAAATTATCAAAATTATGATATCCAAAAAATACATCAGTAGGTCCTGCATCAGTTTTTGCTTTTTCAATTGCTTTCTTGGCACCTTTTGGTGATATAATATATGCGTGAGCACCCGGGAAATATCTTTTAGATGTTAAAGGACCTATACCAAGGAAATTGGGAGTATTAAATTTTCCATAAGATGGTTCACCAACTGAAATCACATCGTCAGTATGATACTTAGCATTTACTGTAATTACATTATTAAAATAAGCATCGTGTTCTAAAATTAGAAAATTATTACTTTGTTTTGCACATTCTTTCCATAATGAATAATGAGATAAAAATGCACAAATAACTCTATCATATCTGGAATATTTGTTACTGTCTTCAACAAATTTATCAACTGGTATCCCATCTTCTTCAAGTATTTTTTTATAATCATTATCTGGAGTAATAGCCTTAAACTTTTCTACAAGAACACCGTTTCTAGCACCAGATTTTATGCATCTTTCTGCTGCTTGCACAGATTGTTCTATTTCGTCAATACAAATAACAAAGGCTTTCATTATTCAACTCCGTTAAAGTCTACTATTCTTTTCATATTTTCTAAATCACTTATTAACACTTTTATTCGGTAATAAGCGGATTGTAGCTGTCCCTGTAAATCATTGATATTTTTTTTAAGTATTTCATTTTCTTGTTGAATAGCAATAAGTTCTCTCCTATACTGTTCATTACCAGTTACATCTAAATTTAAGCCTTCATCTTGTTTCATAATATCTCCTAATTACTTAGTTTTTCAATATAGTATTGCTTTGTGATGCTCTTTTTATCATTCGAATGTTATCTTTCATTTGTGCATTAAATTGACTATCTAATTGATCTGCATACAATTTTTCACTTAATGCTCTACTAAAACTTGCCGTCATATTTGTATTTAGTGCTAATTTATCACAAGCTTCTTGAGTACTATATCCTCCGCTTAAACCTACTACTTTATAAACTTTTGGATGATAGGTAAAATCATAATAAAGATTTCTGGTTGTCGGGATAGTTAATTTTAGAATACATTGTCCGTTTAATTCATTTAATTTTTCAGAAAGATAATTGTGCATGTCTTTTTCAATATCGTCTTTATCTGGATGATCAATGGGAACTTCTGGTTCAATAATTGGTAATAATCCTCTTTCTATAATAATATTAGCTATAGTAATCTGTTGTCTTACAATTGGTTTCATGATGGTATCGGTTTTTACTATGCTTCTCATTTTAGTTCCAATACAATCATTATATAAAGCAAGATCCAACATTTCAACTATATTAAAATCTTCCATCATACCATCTTCGGCACAACCCGAATCTATTTTAAGAAATGCAAAAATACCTTTTTTTGATAAAAGTGGAACCATTCCTCTTTCAACGGTATCTTTATAAAGAATGGCAGCCCAAATATTATCTGAATTAAAATGGGGAGAATTATACATTCTTAATCTCATGGCATGAATAAGATCCATTTTATTTTCTTCTGTATATTCTTGTCCATATCTTTCAAGAACACCACCAGTAGAACCTCCGCTATGATCCATTGCTGCAATAAATTTCATCTTAAATCTCCCATATATCTAGCAACATCTGCCATTCTACAGCTAAATGACCATTCGTTATCATACCATGCAAGAACTCTAACTAATTTATTATCCACTATTCTTGTTTGATCTGGGGCAAAAATACAACTTTCTTTTGTTGTATTATAGTCACTACTTACTAAAGGTTGTGTTTCATATCCTATAATACCTTTCATATTATGTTTACTAGCATTTAAAACTGTATTATTCACTAAATCTTCATTAACATCTTCTTTTAACTGGACAGTTAAATCTATACAACTTACATTAATTGTAGGTACACGAATTGCACTACCTTTTATTTTATTTTTTAATTTTGGATAAACGTGTTCTAATGCTTTTGCCGCTCCTGTACTAGTAGGTATCATATTAGATCCGGCTGCTCTTGCTCTGTATAAATCTCTATGACGTTTATCTATTGTTCCTTGATCACCAGTATAACTATGAACTGTGGTCATTTGACCTCTTACAATACCAAAAGATTTATCCAGAACTTTTACTAATGGAGCAAGACAATTGGTTGTACAACTTGCATTACTAACTATATTATCATCCTTTGTTAATTCTTTATGATTAACTCCATATACAACCGTTCTATCTACATTTTTAGCTGGAGCACTAATTAAAACTTTCTTTGCTTTACCATATTTAATATGGTGAATTGCACTATCACCATCATTATATGCTCCTGTACATTCAAATACTAAATCAACACTATCCCAGCTTAAAAACTTATTGTCTCGTGAATGGCTCCAGTTTATTTTATATGTAAGATCATCCTTTGGCGTATATCTACCGTGAACACTATCGTATTTTAAAAGATGAATATTTTGTTCTGGATCACCACTTGCATTTATTTGTACAAGTTCCATATCGTCTCTGTCTTGCATTATATGTCTAGCAAGACATCTACCAATTCTTCCGAAGCCATTTATACCGACACGAATCACTTTGTATCCTTATATTTTTCAACAATGTATAATTTTTCGTGTTCTAAACCTTTACACGCTACAGCTTCAGCGTCGACAAGCCTAGAACACATTGCTACAATACTTTTACTAATTTTTTCTCTTACTAGCCACATAGATTATTCCTTTGTGGTTGTTGATTTTAGTCCTTGTATTCTTGTATAAAATTTTCTACTTACGCCTAAACCGTTTACTAACTGTCTACACATAATAGCGTCATTTGGCCACATACCATACTTATATACCAAAGAAATCATTTTTTCTGCACCTTCAGGTTTCATAAGATAAGCTGAATTACCAGCAAGACCCTGTGGAACTTTCATATCTTCATCTATATATGGTGTTAGTTGAAATGGTTGTTTATTTTTTAATATTGCATCATAATATTGTTTTGCTCTACGAGTAGCACCAAGTGGATTATTTAATCCTACTATATTAAATCCAGTATCATCCGGATGAAAATCTATTTTATGTAAAAATATAGAATCGTGTTCTAATATAATCATTGGTTCTCTGGTTTCAAAACATTTTTGCCATAAAGTAAAATGGCTCATAAAACAAGCCATTCTTGCTTTTCTATTAGCAGTCACATAAGCAGATTTTGTAAGACCTGTTGAAAAATCAATAACACTACCTTCCCAAGGATAATTCCACTGTAAGTCATTATCTCTCATTTCTTTTTCTACATTATCTGGTGTTATTGCTTCAAACATTATAAGAGGAAATTCATTACCAACGTTCCAAAAGCTTTCAACCAGATTATTATAACCTGCTTGTGAAATTTCATTATCTTTTATAACTATGGCATAAGCTTGCATTTTATAATTTACCTTTTTTCCTCATTTCTTTTCTAATCTTTGTTGCAGAAATATTGTGAATTTTTTCACCAAGATCATGTTGAGTAAATGTATAACCAACTCCTCTACCATAACTTATATCAACTATATTTGGTACTTCCATTATAATATATTCTTCGTAATAAGTAAACCCCTCTTTTGATAATGCAGCTTGTATATTGTTAGATATATCAACAAAGCCAAAAGGATTATCATCTTGTATTATTGTTCTTCCTGCACCGGCATCTCCTTCAATATTAAAAACATCTCTCACCATTATACAAACTTGACCAGTTTCTAATAAAGCTTTTTTAAATAATTCAGTATGACCTTGGTGCCACGGTTGCCATCTTCCTAGCATTTGCGTTGTCGGTTTTTTATGATCAAACATTTCTTTCCATCCATCTTTTAACTACTGGTAATAATTGTTCGTGAGTATCATTAAACCAACCTTTTACATGATAATCTACTTCGGTATCTTTTTCAAATATTGCATTAGTATCTTCAAATCTGCCTTCGTCTATTGTATCCATCCATACTGTAAAATCGGCATTAAATTCTTTTCTGGCTTTATGTGTAGGAGCTACAAAATCAGCTACTGCAACTTTACCGGCAAGAACTACTCCATCAGCAAGATGTCTCATACGTTGAGCTTGTCTCATTCTCCCTTCAATACTAAAATCCCAATCGTTATATGTATGTCTTATTTCATCTGCATTAATATGAACACCATTAATTAATTCGGCAAATGGTTTTGCCAACGTAGTTTTTCCACTACCAGGTAATCCAAAAATAAGTATTTTCATTTTCCTAACCCTAGTTTATTACTATGAGGAAATTCTTTTGGCAAATTACTATTATTCATATCCAAAAATTTCCATAATTTATTGGTGTTATCACCACCAACTATATCTAATACTAATAATTTATCTTGTTTATTATTAAAGAATTTCATAACACTATTATGATGTTTATCCCAAGCATTACTAGCCTGTTGTCTTGTTGGAAAAGCATAGCCATATATTTTAGTTCTTACCTGTTCTTGATGAGAACCAGACATCTCTTTCCACGTTCTTTTTCTTTCAAGATATGGTACTATTGAATTCAACCATTCTTCTTTATTTCTGATTGTATATACAAATTTAGCATTCGGAAAAGTTTTATATAATTCTTTATAGTGTAAAATAACAGGTATATCAGTACACCCATCATTTGCATTTGAAAATAATTGAATTTTATTTGAAGGATAGTGTATAATGTTATATCCAACTTTATTTAATATATTAGTTAAAGTTGTAGTGCCAGTTCTTGATAAACCTATTCCGAATATTTTATATTTCATGTTTTGTCCAGTTTATGTTATTGTTTTAAATCTTCTTCCTTGATGATCATTTCCCCATTCCTCAACGGGCCTATTTGTAATTACTTCTAACTGTGTAGCAGAAAGATTATCTGCTCCTCTCATTTGTATATGGACAAATTTAGTTTTATCCGTTCTTGAATCAATAATATAATCTCTACTTTTTGGAGCCCAAGTAATACAGGAATTCCATTCGGGATCTAACTCTTGAAAATCAAAATGTGGCATAAGAGCCATTGCTTGCAAATAATTCTGATCTGTAAGATATACTCCTCCAAGACCTTTATTTCTTGCAAGATTATAGTATTGATTAAATTTATCAAAATATTTTCTAGCCTTTTCTCTACCTTTTTTAGAATATAAAACCACACCCGAATTAAAAACTTTATTAAAACCATCATTATCTTTTATTTGAGATCCACCATAATATTCTACAATTTCTGAAAATATTTTTTCGGTTTTCATATTTGAATTACCGTCTGATCTAGTATTTCTTATTTTAGGTTGTAATGGTTCTGAACACATACCAATATCACCTTTAAAATTATAAAATATATTTTCATTTAAATTATGTTTAGCAAATACATCTGTATCAACAAATAAGATATTTTCATATTTATCAAACGATTTATCAAATACCGGTTTAAATGCACCATAATGTGGTAATGGTGCATTTTTAAAATATTTTGGGTTTCTTTCAAAAAGATATGCTGAATCAATTTTTTTAGCATATCTTTTCATATTACTTGATCCAGCAACAGCACTTGGTTTTACAATACCATCCCAGTACTGATAAATTAAATTCATTATATAACACCTTTTTCTAAAAGATTCCGATAATTATCAATCTTAGGACTTTTTACCCCAGGTTTAATTTTTTTACGAATGTGTATAAAACCAGCTTTTTCAGGATTAGGATCAAAGTTATTATAACTCCATCTATCGTCTGGAAGATAAACATCTTTTTCTCCAATGCCGGCTTTCATTGCAAGATAGTGCATAACACCTTCATCACCCTTACCCGATTTATCGTTTATATTTTTACCATTTAGAGTCATAACAACACCCAGATTAATTTCTTTTCTTAATCTTTGTCTAATATCTCTCGGCAATTTATAAACTGCTCCACCCCAATAAGGAGCGCTTTCTGATGCCAATAAAGGAAATCTTCTTACCTGATCTGATCTTAGTTTCTTCTGTAGCGGCGTATGTTTACCATACCCTTTTATTTCAAATATATTTTCTTTTAAATTCTTTACAGGAAACATATCAATATCTACCATAAGAGTTGTATCATAATCATCAAACTCTTCGGATAGCATGTGCAACTTTTGAAGTGGTGGTCTGCATGCAATATTAAATTTATTACCTCGTATAAGATGATATTCTGCCCCTACCATATCTGCATATTTTTCAAATGCAGATTTAGATGCTATTTCAAGCTCACCTAGATTGCCGGTATAATGTTGAAGAATTATATTTACCATTTTGGAGAACTCATTATATTATTAGGATTCATTCTATTACCAAACTGTTCTGCAATAAATTTACAATCATCAATTAAACTCTCCGAAAGAGTAATGGGTTCAAATCCAAGAGATACTAATCCCTCATTAGAAACTTCTAATTCATTTTCTGGAAGTTCTTTTCTGGGATTTTCATATAGTTTAACTTCAGCTCCATATTTTTCTTTCAATATATTAGCAAGTTCTAAAACGCCCCTTACTTCAGAAACCTGATTAAAAATTCTAACTCTATCTGTATTCTCGGGAGGATTTTCAATAGATAATTTTATACATTGTACTGTATCATTAATATGTATAAATGCTCTACGTTGCCCACCAATACCGTATACGGTAAGAGGATGATTAGTAGCAGCTTGAGTAATAAATCTATTTAAGACTGTACCATAAACACCATCATAATCAAATCTATTAACTAAATCTGGATGCAAAGATGTTTCTTCTGTTTGTGTTCCCCAAACTATTCCTTGATGTAAATCTGTTATTCTAAGATTCCAGTTTTTATTATAAAATTGAAATATAATTTGATCAAGAGATTTTGTCATGTGGTATATAGAACCAGGATTTGTTGGATATAAAATCGAAACATCTTTTTCGGTCGAATTTATTTTTACATCTAAATATCCCTCAGGAATAGCACCAAAATCCTTTGAATATCCATACACACCCATCGTTCCTAAATGTACTAAATGAATATTTGGATTTACATCCACAATCGTACTAAGTAATGTATGTGTTGCTGTAATATTATTATTTACTGTATATCTTCTTTCTGAATCAGAAATCATAGAATATGGTGCAGCTCTTTGTTCAGCAAAATGTACAATTGTATCTGGACTAAATTTTTCAATACAATCTTTTAATGCCATAGAATCACATACATCAGCTTGAGTAAAACCAATTTCCATTTGTAATTTTTTAGCAGTTTCAAGTCTTTTTTCAATGGATTCAATTTTTGTAAGAGATGAACTATTTAAATCTTTATCAATCTTTCTACGAGATAAATTATCAAGAATATGAACATCGTGACCAACTGCGCTTAGTTTAAGTGCAGTTGGCCATCCGCAAAATCCGTCTCCGCCTAAAATTAGAATTTTCATTTTTATTCTACCACCTTTGTGCTAAAGTAAGAACACCACCATGATATCCTTTATGATTATTTTTTCCTGAACTAAGTATTTGATACCACCCCCACTCACCAGGGAGTAATTCCTTTTTTTTATGTAGAGATATGACTTTGTTACAATCCCAGTCTTTTGGTTTATGTATAATCATAGCATCAGGACTAATCATATATTCCCATCGAAGATTACCTTTTTTTTGTAAGCCACCCATAGGTTTTGGATTATCAAGATATACTAAATTCCACCTTCGATGGCCCATACTGATAGGTCCTTCATTATAAGATTTTTTTAACCATTCGCTATAATTAATATTTTCAGAAAAATAAATATCCCATCTACATCTAATTATTATATCATAATCTTTTTTTAATTTGGACACTAATGTATTGTGTGCTAATATTTGTTTGGTGGAATTGTATAAGGATTTTCCTTTTTTTTCTTTTCTTTTACTTTGAAAATATGAACCAGCCCATTCAGTAGTATCCAAAACAGGATCATAATCAATATTAGGTTCAACTTCTGTAATTAAATCATCATAATAAAATAAAATTTGATTTTTCCAAGTATGTAAGAAAAAGTCTACATCTACATCTTTAAAAGCATATAAACGTCTTTTATCAATTTCTTTTTGCAATATCTTGGTCTGTCTTTGTTGACCACTAATACATAATGCTACTTTCATGGGTTATAAGCCTTTGAAATTTTTTCCTTAATTATTGTTGAACTAATCTTTTCAGTATATGGTAAGTAAACAAGAACTATATTACGAACATCAAGCCATTCTTGAGAAAATCCCATTTGAGCATAGTAATCTTTCTTTGCCCAATCAGTGCCAATAGCAATAATATGTGGTTGTATTTTTTCTATTGCTTGTGTACTATCAGATCCTGATATATTAGAAATAACTTTGTCAACATAAATGCAGGCTTCTAAGATCTGTCTACGCTGTTCATAGCTATGAAATGGGACAAACCCTTTATATTGCTGTATAAATTTATCAGTATTTAGTGATACAACAACAGTATCTGCAAGCTGCTTACACATCCTTAAAAAGTTTACGTGTCCTGCATGAAAAAGATCAAAAGTTCCGCCAGTATATAAAATTTTAGTCATAGTTTAATTCCCGTTAAAAATAGATTATTTTTAAAATAAGAACACTTTGTAATTTTCAGATTATGCGATAAATTAAGATTATTTATAAGACCCTTAAAGTATGGTAGATTATCGACACCAAAGTTTGCATTATTCTTAAATGCAATAAGAATAAAATCATATAGATGATAAAAAGGTTCTATTTTAATGCGTTCCGACATTGGCATTTCGTTAATACTAAATGTTCCAACCAGTAAGCTTTTTTCCTGTGATGGATTTAAATTCTGTGGAGTCATTTCGCAAATTTTATAATTGTATTCTTTTCCAAGAGTGTTGTCTAGCCACTTCTTTTGCATTTCTCCCATTATGGAGAAGTCAACTACATTATATTTTCCTTTGAATCCAGTTTTATAAAAAGACCTACATAAATTACCATAACCTGCACCAATATCTGTAACATGGTTTAGGATCTCTGGTCCGTAACCTGCATTTTTTAAAATATTGATATAATATGCGGATTGAATAGTAGATATACTATACTGCCCATCAAATCCTAGATAAGGCTTACCGAACGACGGATCTTTCAAATCCTGAAAAAAATCTAGCTTTATCATATCCCGATAAAGCGGCGAAGTCAAAGCATTACCAGTAAAATGTGGATGAACAGTGTATGATATAGTGTTTTGAGATAGAAAATCATTAGGGTGTGATTTCAATTCAGTCCGTATATTTCTTAAAAAATCTTGCCAATCTTTTTTCATTTGGTAAACCTTATGTCGTATTGATATACTTCATTTCTTTTTACATGTTCTTTTTCAATAGAAAAATTTATAAAACCGTGCTTTTTAAAAAAATCTACATATTCTTCATATGAGGGAGCTCCTTGATTGTAAACCATGTTTGGTGCCGGCATTTCCGTATATATTGTATTACAGTAATTTAAAATTTCATCACAGTCTGATAAAATATCTAATTCGGATCCTTGAGTATCAATTTTAATAATATCAGGTAAAGGTATATTAAATTCTGTAAGATGTTTAGTTTTTTTAATCTGTAAATCATAAGAATTAGGATCAGTATATGCACCGGTCATATCTGTTTCTTTATAATAAGAATCTCCCGTTCCGCCTCTGTAATAAAAATTAACTAATTTATTATCTTTAGATGAAAGTACACAATTAAACCAATAATGTTTTTTTAAATCTTTAGGCTTTGTTAATTTATTGTTTGCTTCAAACATATAAGAAATTACATTAGGATTTTTTTTAATAATATTACGAGTAAATGATCCTTTATATGCTCCTATATCATATAATATTGTCATTTGACTAATTCTCTATATTTTTTTAAATTTTCTTCATTATCATCATTTTGAAAGTATATAATAAGTTCAGAATTGTTTGTGGCCCTAATCCAACTTTTAACTATTTTTTCACACGAATATGGTCGACCTCGAGTTGGACATACTGTTGAAATATTATACATTAATTTTTTCCATCAATTTAGTTATATTTTCACCTTTATCAGGTAGATGATCCTTTAAGAAAAAATGCACAAAGTAAGATTGTTTTAAGTCTTCGTCATTTACTGTAGAATATAAACAGTTCCATTTCCAATCCATTCTTTGTACATCAATTTTATTTCTTTTTAACCAATAGTTAAGAGTCATTTGATCTGATTGCCATTTAAACGGACCTATACCATTTATAAAATCTTGTAGCTCTTGTTGTTCTAAAAATTGTTTAGGACTCATTCCTTTTAACACTTCTATCATTTTATTACTATTATATATTATAACTCCAGAATTAAAAAAAGAGTGTCCAGTTCTTGGTTTTATATCCCAATCTAATTTAAACATAGAAAGCATACTAGAATAATTTTTTATTTTCTGTGCGTAATTATCATTTATGGGTAAATCACATTCGTATATACTACCGAGTGCATATTGCTGATTAAAGTTTTCAAATATGTCTGGAGAATTTGGTCTTATATAAATATCGGCATCTACTACACAACATAGATCATATTTTTTAAAGTAATTAAAAACATTTTCTTTTTCAAAGATTGGCATGTATCCATATTTTTTCCAGCCTCCGGTTTTACCTTCTCTTTGATTCATAAATGGATTGGGTTTAATTCTAAGAATTGGTTCTCTCTGAACTATATGTTTAGCTCCTATTCTTTTACAGTATTCACTTACAGAATTAATACAATATTCATATAAATTACTTTTTTGACCAATGCAAACTTGATATATTAATTTTTTCATTGTACAAATTCCATCAATTCTTTTATATTTTCTCCATTCATAGGCAATGATTGTTTTTTAAAAAAATGAACAAAGTAGCACTCTTTAATTCGAGTATTTGCAGTAAATAAACCGTTCCATCTCCAATCCATATTTTTAATTTTCATATTCTCTTCACGTATCCAAGTATTTAAAAGAGTTTGATCTGTAGACCATTTCCAAGCACCCATTCCATCAACAAAAGATTTAAACTCTGGTCGTCTAATAAATTGTGCAGGAGTTTCTCCTCTTAAATATTTCTGAATCTTTTGATTCATAACCATAATACCCATATTCATAAATTCTGCACCAAGATTATTCCATTTCCAGTTTACTTTTTTAATTGTAGAATATTGCATTCTTGAATAATCAATAATCTTAGATTTATATTGATTTGTAAGAGGCATTTCACGTTCAACTACTCCACCAAAATCATATTCTGGTTCTAGGTCATCAAAAATATTTGGAGAGTTTGGTCTTATCCATACATCGGCATCTATAATGGCAACTTGATCATAAGTTTTTAAATAAGAAAAAGCATTTTCTTTTTCGTATATAGGTAAGAAACCGCCATATTTTTCATATGATTCACGACTACGGTTTGTTACAAACACGTCGGGTTTTATTCTAAGAATGGGAGTTCTTTGTACTTCGTGAGTAATATCATATTTTTTACAATATTCTGCTACTGAATTTACACAATGATCATAAAGTTTTAAACGCTTTCCAACGTATACCTGATATATCAATCGTTTCATAACGAAATCATCCTATTGTTTTAATTATTATATACTATTATCTATATAATGTAAATAACTAATTTTAGGGTTTACATTTATCTAAACCCAGTATATAATAAAAGAGTACTTAGTTGAGGATAGGGAAAGTATTATGCTTTAAATGATTCTGTAGGCGGTGTAAAGTTTGCAGTGTATTTTGCCAATCCTCTGGTAATTTTTGCATCTTGTATATACATTTTTATTCCGTATGCGTTATAATTATGAAGTCCACCAATTCTT